>BNJU01004653.1_pt1 | contig 46843 bp, 44 predicted proteins | sample 8539281 | NCBI WGS metagenome assembly BNJU01 (sample SAMD00202456, study PRJDB9452) | human saliva metagenome | isolation source: human saliva | place: Japan
CTGGAACATGTGAGGGACGTTCTTGATATTCATGAGGATAACCACTAATGTGTCTATTATTTGTATATTATTTTTAAATGGCATTATCCTATGATTATAGCTTGGTAATTAGCTGTTCTTTAGCTTCCCTAGTCATCTTTTTTTATGTGCCATTCTCTGCTCATCGCTTCGCTCCTATTTTTCAAACTCCTCGTAATACACTAAATCTACCGGAACACGTGTACTAGTGTATTTTGCACCACTTCCACTATTGTGAGTATCAATTCTTTTTAGCTAGATTTACCGTCCATCCCGTGTATAAACTACCATCATCGCAAAAGCAATATATATGTATAGAAACCGTCTTTTTCAGGTGCTTTTAGCTTTTTAAATTTTTCTACATGTGAAGATTTATAATTATTAATCATAAAATCACCCATTAATGTTTTTCATCGCTGTTATAACATCATCCATATGACCATGATTGCCGCCTTTGTTGTAGCAACCCAATGTAATGACTATGTACTTTTTGCCATTCTTTTCCGCTAATACAGCTATGCTCTTGCCTGCTTCTTGTGTGTATCCAAACTTACCACCGAGAACTTTAAAATCCTTCCTCTTGTACTTATTAAATGCTGAAATAACGTCATTAGATAATTTTATACCATCAGGGTGACGCTCAGTCTTTGTCGATACATAAGTCGGCATAGTGAAAATTTTGTAATAATCTTTATCCGATAACGACTCCTTGAGTAATTTCGCAACATCCGAAGCAGTCGAATACTCTCCTTTCTTATACACACCATCCGGTGTCTCATAATGCGTATTGGAAAGTCCTATTACACTTGCTTCGTCATTCATCTCACTAACGAAATGGTTTATATTGCCACCCATAATGCTAGCAATCGAATTTGCACACGCTCCATCGGATCGCATAATCATTGCATAAAAGAGATCCCTTAAATCGGTGCTCTCATCCACATCATAACCCACCATAAACTCTTTTTGCCGCTTGACAATATTAACCGCTTCTTCACTCACTTGCCCGCTATCATCAAGGCCAAGACCCTTACTTCGCATAATTATGAGAGCTTTTCGGCAGGTCATCAGCTTAGTTAGCGATGCTATAGGCAGCTTCTTATTGCCGTTAACATCAATCTCTACTTTACCGTCAGTCAAGTTGTATACATATACACTTTTGCTATTATAGATATCTTTGCTTCTGCTCCGGAACTCTCCAGTTCCTCTATCAGAGATAAATAAACACATGAAAGAAACTATTGCAACCACAATGATTGCAATAGTTATCCAGATGTAAATTCTTTTTCTTTTATTCTTATTCTTATTATCGTATCTAGTTTCCAATATACCTTCTTACTAAAATTCTTACAGAAAGCATGATGCTAATTCAAACCAACTTCCGAGATGGCTAAATACTTTTATAGCATCTCTAGAAAAGCAGTAATTCTAGTATTAAGCTGCCCGACATCAGCCTTAGAATAATCCGTTTCTACGCTCAGATACGGAATCCCCTTCTCTTCTGTTACGAATTTTCCTATCGATTTAGATTCAATATTATATGTCAGACAGGCCGTAAGCGACATATCAATAACTCCGTCTACATTATACTGATCGATTAGTCTCCCTAGCAGTTCATACCTATTCTCATTTGGCGTCATCACTGAACATCCAATCTTAAGGTATCTATCTGCTATCGCTCCTATTATATCATCAGCCTCTGCATCCACAAGTCTATCAAAATTCTTGTACCCAGAACAATTCTCGTAACATACAACAATGCCACCATTATTTTCTATGGCATTCACAACCTTCATGGTTCCACTACCCATCGGACATCCTGTTATTAAAATTCTAGAACGCTTATCTAACATATTGCCATGATTGTATTCATCTTCTATTCGATTAGTCAGGGCATTAAGTGATCCGATAAGTTCTTCTTTATCGAATTTAAAGGTGCTGCCATATACAGCATTGAATAGATTTTCTCCTGTAATAGGTGCTGGATCATGTATCATCACTTCAGAGATCTTTCTCTGTGCATCTCTCTCCCTATTCTTGAGCCTTGCAGCATCTCGAAGCTTATCTTCTGTAATTTCAACACCAAACTTTTCTTCCAAATACTTGATAAACTTAACTACTTCTGCACGCCACAGTTTCCTACCTTCTTCGTCCTGACTATTAGGAAGATTCATTAGGTAAAGTTCCTTAAAATCAGACATCAGCTCATACATTTTCTTCTTACCATCGCAAGTCGTTTCACCTACAACTACATCGGAAAAATGGAAGTAAGGACACTTGTCAGATTTTGCAAACCCGTAGCTGGCCTTAATCAGCGGACATAGGTTGGCAGGTAAATCTTTTTCGGCCTCAGGAATAGCTTCATCCGACATAGAACATAGGCCTATAGGCGCTGCCCCTGCAGCCATAGCAACTTCCTGCGGAAAATAGGTGCAGTATGCACCTATAACCGGTGTGCCCGACTCCTTGATTTCTTTAACGCTTAAGAATGAGTTCCTCCTCTGTTCCGAGAACTCCTCAAATACCTCCGGTAATTCCTTAATAATTTCCATATCTGCTCTCCACCTACTCTTTAAGTATCAAAATTCGTACCGCATGCGATAAATCACTTTACTAGCGCTAATGCAACTTTAAAATAATTATACCAGTTCACTTTAGAGGATTTTACACCTGTCCATGTATAAATTCAATCTCATAAATGCGCATTTTACAGCACTTTGAGGATTATAAGCCTTTTTTATATCACCAGTTATTAATTTTTATTTTTCAATAATTAGTATCAGAACACACCATTATTAAGTATTTATTAAATTGTGCACAATCTACTATGAAGTGTAGTATTTACATGCTATATTTACAGATAATAAATGTACTCATTACGCGATTAGGAGAATTTATAATGGACAGTACAAAACTAAATAAGCTGAAAGTCTTGTCTGGTGCGCAGCTCAAATATATAGCTTTTCTCTCAATGCTGATAGATCATACAAATAAAGCACTTATATACCCGAATCTTACGGGAGGGAAACTAAATATTTTAAGTGATGTATTTGATATACTCGGCAGAATTGCCTTCCCAATATTTGCCTTTCTACTTGTAGAGGGTTATTTCAAAACACGAAATAAATGGCGTTACCTCGGAACACTCCTATTGTTTGGGGCTATTTCAGAGGTGCCATTCGACATGTTTACAAGCGCAGAATTCTACGAAAAGAACTGGAGCAACGTAATGTTTACGCTTGCACTCATGCTTATAACAATCTGGATTATAGATATACTTAAAGAAAAGATGAAGTCTTTACATATGTTTTTTTGGTACCTCGCGTCTTCCTTCGTCCTACTAGCAGGCATTGCTCTCTCCTTGTACTTTAGTGTCGACTATGACTACCACGGAATCCTGATTGCATACTTTTTCTATTTATTCCACGGGAGAGAGTTACTGGCAATTCCATTCTGTTTTGTTTCGATGATCAAGGAGCCATGGGCACTACTTGGGTATGGATTCGTTCTCACTTACGACGGAGAGCGCGGAAAGCAGTATAAGCTTTTGAACTATTTATTCTATCCTGTACACTTACTAATACTGGGAATAATTAGAATGAAATTGGGAATCTAAATTTTATTCTAGCGCTTAATTTGAGCAATATAAAAATACATGATGCACAACCATCCAGAACATGGCATCTTAATACAAGAAATAAAATGCTAAAGGCCTGATTCTATGAATCAGACCTTTTTGCATGTACGAAATATGGAGTTAGGAATATTTCGACCTGTGTTAGTATGTGGCCAGCACCCATCAGTTTGGGGCGCATGCCTTTGAAGCGATGTCCTAGCTGCAATATTCTAATGGATATCGCTATTACTCTACCTATCTTATGTAAATTAATTCTATGGTATGGAATTATTCTAGTGTCAAGTGATTTTTTTCTTTTTTTATAAAATGCTTATGATTTATGCGTTTTTAGATTTGATGTATCAAAAAAATATAGAGCTCATTTGAATAATTTTTGCATATAAAAACCTTGGATTGATTCCAAGGCTTTTTCATACTATAGCAATCTATTTTTTTCTAGTCTATTATTTATCTAGTCTATCTTTATCTGAAGTTCCATCACCACGTTAAGTTCTCCTGATTTTTTTAATTTACTCGCAATCATGCCCATTACCGGATTTATTGCAATCTTTTCACCGTATCGATCATAGGCGGTCTTGCGGAACATACCGATTGCCGACATATCAAACTTTTTTACAGAGCCAATATTTACAAGAGAACACAGGTACGTTCCCTCTGGCTCATACTCGTATCCATGAGGCAAATCTATGGATAGTTCCTCTGTGTATGATTCTGATATAGCCGCATGCCACGACTCCGTATCATCGATTGAAGTAAAACCATAATCCACAAAAGGGTTTACGTAATCTGAGAACAATACATCACTGATTGATGCTTCAAGTTCTATGGCACCAAATTCCCCGCTAATACTATCTACAACGTGGTATCTATAGCGACCAGGCACACTCTTTATCCAATAGCTACCGATGTTCTGATTGCTCGTTTCGTACCTAGATTTGAGTTCTTCTATGCGCTTTAGAAGCGTGGTGCCAAAACTTATTTCGCTCTTAAGTTCATCATAATATCTATCCAGATAACACGACATATTGTGTTCATAATCACCATGCCGCATCGCCTCGATTTCTCTAATGCTCAGATTAAGATTTTTGTGCTGAATTGTATCAAGTAACTCAAAAACCGCCATATTATCATAGGTGCGGTAATTGTTGCTTTCATTGCGCTCCGAGACAATCACGCCTCTTTTCTCATAGTAGCGAATCATATCTCTGGATAAGTGCAAGAAATTAGCTACTTCTCCGATCGTGTACTTCATATCCCCACCCTATTAACCTTTGGCATGATTATATAGTATAGATGGTAGTTCGATGTGAATTGTTTTTATTATGTGCAAAGAGGTTAAAAGCTATTCAAATTTATAGAGCATTTTTTTATATATAATTAAATTTATTATTTCCATTAAAAAAATAAAGCTTATTTTTTTAATTACGTGTTATATATCTGTAATATTTATAAATTATAGAGGTGATTTGCTCGACAACCCTAAAGCAAAAAGTAAGAGATTTATTTAAATGTCTCAATATAAGTCGACCGACTTTACAAAAGAGGTTGAAAGTTATAGATAAACAACAACTTAGCATCATTTTAAATCATTATTTTGCCGGTATAATCTCAATCCAATATCCGTCTGGATCTTCGATAAAATATACCCCCATCCCCTCATTAACAAAAACAATGCAATCTAGCTCTTCATGAAGTTTAACAGAAGCTTCGATATCATCAGTAGTCATTGCAAGATGATACTCGAGTTCTCCTAGTTCATATGGCTCCTTGCGGTCGTGTAAATACGTGAGTTCCAGCTGAAAATCGGTTTTACCGTCACCAAGATAAACTAAAGTAAAGTTGTCGCCATGGTTTTCTCTAACTGGCTTTAGTCCAAGAGCCTTATCGTAAAACTCAAGGCTACGATCTAAATCTAGGACGTTGAAGTTAAAATGATTAAAAAGTAAACATATTTTTCTCCCTTAAATCGAACAGATTACAAGTTCAATTGTATTAGCGACTTCCTAGAGCATCTTTTTAAACAAGGAATTCGTTTGATACCATTTGAAATTGATTTAGTAAATTTGATTTCTATCATACTTAAATATAATTTTTTTCTGTATTATATCATACAATAATAGGCACCAATAATTGTCTATAAAGAATTCAGCAATATTAATGTACTAATAAAAACAAGCTAAGGTATCCTATTGACGTTTTGTTATATTTATTATTTAATTAAATCACCATCTTTAAAAGATGGATACATCAGGTGAGTGCTTACCCTACGCGAGGTGGTCACCTGGTTTTTATATTATAGTCTGCAACCTGCTTGCTTTATAAGCATGTATAACTCGTACATAAAACTAAAACAATCATTGAAAATTCAACGATTCTAATCATTTTGGCGGACACTGGAACCCGTGGGTTCTCGTCCCATCCTTATTGCATAAAAAAAGAGACGAGCCTAGCTCGTCTCTTTTTGGCGGAGGACATGGGACTACTATGGCGGCTGCAGTTCGTCTTTCGCTTCGCTTAATCTCACTGACCGCCTCTGTATTTGACCTGCCTTGCCTCTCCCTTCGCTTCGCTCGGCAGTCGGCTGGCTAGGTCATAATCGAACCTCACGGGAACCCGTGGCTTCTCGTCCCATCATTATTGCATAAAAAAAAGAGACGAGCTGGGCTCGTCTCTTTTTGGCGGAGGACATGGGACTCGAACCCACGGGGCTGTTACGCCTTACCTGATTTCCAATCAGGCTCCTTAGCCACTCGGTCAATCCTCCACACGCGGCTAACGCAATCATATTCAAATCATGCCTAACTAGATTAACATAAACGGAATCTAAACGCAAGCCGTTATTATATTCACGTGTATGGTATTATGTAAATACACAGAAAGGAGTATCAAATGCACGAGCTTATAGAACTATTAAAATCTGATATGAAGCCTGCACTAGGTGTAACTGAACCAGGTGCTATAGCTTTTGCTGTTTCAAAGGCTTGTTCGTACCTTAGCGGCGAGGTAGAGAGCATCGAGCTTAGACTTAATAGCGGTATATATAAAAATGCTTTTACCTGTGGCATTCCGAGTAGCCCTCACGTAGGCAACCTATATGCTGCCGCACTAGGTGCAATCGCTGCCGATCCTTCTATGGGTCTCGAGTGTCTTTCGTCAGTCACCCCTGCTGATAATAAAGCCGCTGAGAAGATGATTGCCGACGGCCAAATTAAAGTTGTTTTATCGGAAATTAGTAGCCGCATACACATCGAAGCAGTTGCCCGCTGCGGCGATGAATATGCCGAGGTAATCATTTGGGATAGCCACACCAATATTACGTGTATAAAACACAATGGCGAAATTGTGGAGGGCTGTGATTCACCCACTTATGACCAGGCTGAACCTGCTGAACCACCGATAATTCACAAGTACACTCTTAAAGATTTTGTCAACATAGTTAACGAAGTTTCATTTGAGGATATAGCGTTTATTAAGGATGCTTACACGGTTAATCTACACCTTTACGATGTTGCCATGGCTAGTGACCGAACGACTTTTGCAAAATTGCTATATAAAAATAACGGAAATAAAACTATTAGCGATAACGCTGTCGATACAGCAAGTCTATTATGCAATGCTGCGATTGAAGCGAGAGTGCTAGGACTTGATGCCCCGGCGATGAGTATTACTGGATCTGGTGCGCATGGAATCATAGCTACACTTCCTCTGTATGGCTACTGTAAAATCCATGATATCGAAGATGAGAAGCTTATCCGAGCAACTGCTCTTAGCTATCTAGTCTGTACGTATATAAAAGAGTATTCTGGTAAACTATCTGCATTTTGCGGATGTGCTATAGCTGCTGGAAGCGGTATGGCTTCTGCACTTGTATACCTTGATGGTGGCGATACTGAAGCAATGTTTAGATGCCTTAACAACATGGCGAGTAGCATCACTGGTATGATTTGTGACGGAGGAAATCATGGCTGTGTAATGAAGGGGGTCTCAGCTGTAGATACGGCTTTTCGTTCAAAAGACTTTGCAATGGCTGGTATATGCATAGAAAACCTACACGGCATCAACGGTTCAACTCCTGAAGAAACTATGCGTAATATGGGCTTAATCGCCTCGCCTGGCATGGTAAAAACAGAGGAGACTATCTTAGATATAATGAAATCAAAGTTACAATCATAAGCATAATTGGCGCTGTAATCAGTGTTACAATCATAAGCATAATTACAAAGCGGACGGCAATGCCGTCCGCCTTTTTAAATATAAATTTCGCTTTGAAATCGATTCAAAAGTATACTACTCGTAAATCTTGTACTCCTTTGTCTCAAGAGCTCTGAGTGCACCTTCAGCGAGAGACTTCATCTCTTCCTCTCCTGGGAACCTTAGAACTGGAGCAACCTTACCTACGTAGGAAGTGATTTCCTCACAGAATCTATCACTATAAGCCATTCCACCTGTGTAAACGATTGCATCTACATCGAAGTGAAGAACGGCAGACATAGCACCGATATCCTTAGATAGCTGGTAAGCGATAGCTCTGAATGCACCTAAGCACTCCTTATCTCCTTCGTCAAACGCCTTGTTCTCTACTGTACGGAAATCCTTAGTTCCTGTGTATGAGAATACACCAGCCTCATGACCGATGATTTTCTTTACTTCAGCCTTAGTCTTTCCAGAGAAGCATAGGTTAACGAGAGCATTTGCAGGAAGAGCACCACCTCTATCCATACCCATAGAACCATCGTCCTTTACGTTGTATACATCTACAACTCTGCCCTTTTTGTGAGCTGCAACAGATACTCCACCTCCGAGGTGAACTACAACTAGGTTGAGGTCCTCATAAGCCTTTCCGATTTCCTTTGCTGCCTTTCTAGCAACCGACTTCTGGTTAAGCGCATGGAAGAAGCTCTGTCTCTCCATACCCTTTAGTCCAGAGTATCTTGCAACATCATCAAGCTCGTCTACACAAACAGGGTCAACGAAGAAAGCAGGAATGCCAACTTTATCACCTAGTTCTTTTGCTAGATATGCTCCGAGGTTAGCAGCATGCTCACCGTAAGGTGGGTTCTTAATATCTCTGATAACTGCATCGTTAACGAGATAAGTACCAGATGGGATATGCTTGAATAGTCCACCACGACCGCAAATTGCGTCAAAATCTTCCAGTTTGTAGCCTTCAGCATCGAGGGTCTTCATTATTACGTCGCGACGGAATGGCATCTGATCTACGATGTTTGCATACTTGTCCATCTCAGCTGCATCGTGGTCAATACCTACGCGCATAAGCTCCTGATCATTCTCGTATACAGCAATCTTTGTGGATGTTGCTCCAGGGTTGATTACAAGAATCTTCATGTTACCAATTTCTCCTTTCGTTACCTCAATATTTTAATCATGTCCTTAGTATAAATACATTCGAACGTGATAACATGACTATTTATTTCTATTACCAGCTTTGCGCCTCTCAATCTCTTTGAGAAGCTTCTTGCGAAGTCTGATATCCTCTGGTGTTACCTCTACGAGTTCATCTCCATTGATGAATTCGAGTGCCTCCTCCAGGGTAAATGTTCGCGGTGGTGTTAGCTTAATCGTGTCATCGCTACCCGCCGCACGCATATTAGATACTCTCTTTGCTTTGCATGGATTTACTACCATATCATCGCCTCTAGAGTTCATACCGACTATCATACCTTCATAAACGTGAGTTCCAGGTTCAACGAACATCTGCACACGCTCCTGAATATTAAATATTGCATATGGCGTACAGTTGCCTTCTTCCTGTGCTACAGCAACACCGTTAGTGCGCTCTGGAATTTCACCCTTCCAAGTTTCAAATCCCTCAAAGCGTCTAACCATGGTACCTTCACCATGAGTATCGTTGATAAACTCACTTCTATATCCCATGAGTCCACGAGTTGGAACGGAGTATTCAATTTTCGAATATCCGTTACCTTCGCTCATCATCTGCTTCATCATGCCCTTACGTATATTAAGCTTTGAGATTACCGAGCCCAGAATATTCATCAGGAACGCTCACTATAACCTCTTCAACTGGCTCGAGCACCTCTCCCTTTTCTCCGCGCTTCGTTACAACCTCAGGCTTAGATACAGCGAGTTCATATCCCTCACGGCGCATATTCTCTATAAGAATAGATAGATGTAATTCTCCTCTACCAGAAACCTTAAATGAATCAGTAGAGTCTGTAGGCTCTACTACCAGTCCAACGTTAACCTCAAGCTCTTTCTCCAGTCGCTCCTTGATATGTCTACTTGTCACGTACTTGCCGACTTTACCAGCGAACGGCGAAGAGTTAACCATGAAGTTCATCGATAAGGTTGGCTCTTCGATACTGATATTACCGAGAGATTCAGGGTGAGCCGGATCACAGATTGTCTCACCTATCGAGATGTCTGAAATGCCTGATACAACGACGATATCCCCGCACTCAGCTTCGTCAACCGACATTCTCTGAAGACCTCTGTATACAAATACCTGATTTATCTTGGCATTGTACGACTCTTCTTCATCTTTCATGACTACTACCTGCTGTGCAGCCTTGAGTGTACCTCTTGTAATTCTGCCTATTCCAAGTCTTCCAATATAGTCATCGTATGCAAGTGAAGAAATCTGTAGCTGAAGTGGCTCATCTCTTAGATCAGGATATGGGTCACAGTGTTCAACTATCTTATCAAGCAGAGGCTCAATATTGAACTCCCCAAAGCCCTTCGGACTCTTCTTGATCTTAGTTGTACCGTCGTCCACCATTATGTCAGCAACCTCGCTAGGGTCGCTTACGGCAATTCCTTGCCTTGCGATTCCATACATAATTGGAAAGTCTAGCTGTTCATCATTAGCCTCAAGATCCATAAAGAGTTCATAAACTTCATCTACAACCTCATCTATTCTGGAGTCCTTCTTGTCTATCTTGTTGATAAATAAGATAGGATTTAATCCCTGCTCAAGCGATTTATTGAGCACGAATCTAGTCTGAGGCATAGGTCCTTCACTAGAGTCTACTAGTAGAATTACTGTATCAACAGTCTTCATGATACGCTCAACCTCGGAGCTGAAATCGGCGTGTCCTGGAGTATCGACAATATTAATCTTGTAATCCTTGTACATGATAGAGCAGTTTTTGGAATATATAGTAATTCCACGCTCTCTCTCGATTGCATCACTATCCATTACACACTCTACAACCTCTTCATTGTCTCTGAACACATGAGATTGAGCAAGAAGTGCATCAACAAGTGTTGATTTACCTGCATCAACGTGTGCAATTACTGCGATATTAATTATCTTATTCTTTTCTCCCATCGTTATCCCTTCTAACTTGCTATATCTATATAATATTTATCTTCCCGAGCTGAGGAAAAATCTTCTTCTGCGGTTAATTACGTTGTAAACGCTTTCTATCGTTCTTTCAAATTGATAAAGCTCTCTAGTCAAAGTCTCGACATCACCATTTGAAACGCTAGCCATAGATGTGCGTCCTTCGGCGACAATTTCAAACCAATCTGGCGCTGTAACCTTGAACCCTCTGAACTTCTGTGCCCATATCTCATACTGCGAGAACTGCATAGCGTAAGGTAACATCTCGTAGAAATATTCAGGATTTGACTGCTGCATTATTGCAATATCCCTAGGCTGTGCCTCTTCTATGAAGTTGCGCATACCCATCATCCTGTTTGAAAGACGAGCATTTTCTCTAGCCCTCGCGGCCATTAGGCACGACATCATCGCTGCAAATGCACCAGCAACTAGTATCAGAAGAGGAATCATTAGTGATTTATTGCACTTATACACGAGATATCCCACGTACACAAGTTCAGATACATAAAGCGCAGAATACATAGAAATTGAAAACTTGAAGTGCTTCCAATCCATATCGTACCTGAGATCAAATCTCCTTGTGATAATGTTCAAAATAAGCACGGAGAGCACGAATAACCCAGTTGGAAGTCCATATTTAATCTCTTCTTCATACGTATACATCGACACAAGAACAGGAATAGTAGCAATTGCAAGAGATATAGCTACAATACTTACATACCTAAACAGCTTAGATATCGTAGTGCTCGCCCTCATCTCGCGAGAGCTATAACCACTAGCAACACTGCTTTCAACATCGATAAGTATCCTTTTGAGCTTAACTCCTATGTCCTCCATCTCGACAGCTCTTCCCTCATAAACATCTTCAAAAAGCTCTCCATAAATTGCACGAATATATCTATCTTCGTCAATAGATGGTATATTAAGCTTCACTAGTTTATACTTCTTAGGAGCGTACTCAACTATCTTGAGGCATCCTGATATTCCCAGCCTGACTATAAGCGGAACGATATCTCGTATTGATAGCTTACCGTTAAATACATATGCTACGTCAGCAGTCGATATTCCATCAATTGGATTGGTAATAACCTTTTTCTTAAATTTAGGATCTCGTCCACCTGCTAACCACAGGATCAAAGATAGTGTTGCTGCAGCGATAAATAATACCCCGCCTAGTCCAATAGTCCACTCATTGTTTAGAGGATCTTTCCAATATCCGTCTGGAAGTTCGGCCTTAAAAGTGATGCCGAAATCTGATGGAATAAGCGAACCACTCATAGTAATAGTATTTCCATCTATGGAGTAAGACATCTTGTTTGATACATCCTGCGAACCAAACTGACCCGCATAGTACTGAAGATCATCCCAAGGGAAATCCTTAGGCAGCACTAACGTGAACTTGTAGTTCTGGATTGGTACCTCCCAATCAGGAGATAGCGCAGTCAAATAAAACAAGTCATAATTTTTATTCTTTTCGGCAAACTCCTTCACGATATAGGTAATCTTAAATGTATGACTTCCCTTTCTTAACTGTTTCTTGTCATTAATTACGATGTTATACTTCGAGCCGTTTTTTGACAAAGAAAAATCAGTACCCTTAACGTCTACATCACTAATGATGTAGTTACCTGCGGGTACATCAAATTTAAGTTCCGAGAGGTTATTCGGAAGATTAACAGTTATCTGCTTAGAGACTTCATAAGTATGATTCTTTTTTACAACCGCTTTAAAATCATAGTTGTTAATCTCATAGCTATTGTCCTTAGTTGCACCATAAGAGTCAGCCAAAACTAGACCATGACTCACACTCATGATTGCAAAAATTAGTAATATTTTAAGTAAGTATTTATATATATTTGACAACACTTTACCGTTGCTCGTCATTATACGTCTCCTTCTAGGCAACACTTCTAAATATTATACCGCATAAAACGGTTAAGCACAATAATTCAAAGGAGCATAGAATAGTTGATACACTTTGAACCTTAGTATAAATACAGGATAGATACTATATTAACGAGGGCGTAATATGAAAAGACAAGATTATATATCATGGGATGAATATTTCATGGGAGTTTCCCTGCTCGCAGCTAAGCGAAGCAAGGATCCAAACACGCAGGTTGGAGCTTGCATTGTCGATAGTAACAATGTGATTCTATCCACTGGTTACAACGGATTTCCTGTAGGTTGCTCGGATGATGATTTACCGTGGGACAGAACTGGTGAGGATACCAAGTACCCTTACGTTGTTCATGCCGAGTTAAACGCAATCCTTAATTCAGGAGGCAAATCTCTGAGAGGGGCAACAATCTACGTTGGACTTTTCCCATGTAACGAATGCGCTAAGGCAATTATTCAGTCCGGCATCAAGGAGGTCGTGTATTTAAACGACAAATATGCTAATGAAAAATCCACCTTAGCATCTAAGAGACTTCTCGGCATGGCTGGAGTTAAGCTTCGTAGGCTCACTCCTAGAGAGAAGAAGCTCGTTCTAAGCTTCGAAAACGAGCTTGATAGATAGCATTTGGCTTTATTACGATTATTAAGGAATTATTTTGTTAATTGGAGGTAGTTTTATGAAACTTCTAGTTGTTGGTCCTCGCGGCAAAATGGGTCGCCTGATTACAGCAATCGTTGCAGACCGTGAAGACATCAATGTTGTCGGTGGTGTCGCTCCTTCTGATAGAGATTACATTGGAAAAGACATCGGAGAAGTTGCTATGGTAGGCAGAGTGTTAGGTGCTCCTGTCGTTTCGGATATCGAAGAGCTAATAGATGACTGTGATGTGATTATAGATTTGCTACTGTTGAGCAGGCAATGATTACACTCGAAGCTGCGAAAAAGCACAAGAAAGCACTCATCTGCGGAACTACGGGTTTCAGCCAAGAACAGAGGGAGGCATTTGAAGAAGCTGGTAAAACAATCCCTGTAATGCTTGCGGCTAATACATCTAGACTTGTAAATGTTATGTATAAACTAATTGAAGATGCCACGAAATTGGCTGGTGATGTGGATGTTGAGATACTCGACATGCACGACAGCACTAAACTTGACTCTCCTAGTGGTACTGCTAAGGAAATCGGTGAGCTCGTAGCTAAAACTAGAGGCGAATCACTCCATGATGTAGATAGATATGGAAGACAAGGAAGGTGTCCTCGTAAGCACGGCGAGATTGCTTTTCATTCCGTCCGAGGCGGAGATATCTCAAGCAGCCATACGACATATTTCGTCGGTCTGGGCGAGCGACTAGAGATTACTCATCACTCCCAGAGCTTTAAGTGCTTTGCTGCAGGTGCAGTTGACTGTGCAGTTTACCTCAGCAAGCAGCCTGTTGGATCATATACGGTTCAGGATTGCTTTGGGCTGTAGAGCTTATGTAAAAGATATAATATTAAATTAATAACCATACAGAAAAAACAAGGTATCAATCTCCCTATTAAGGTATCAATCTCCCTATTTCTGTATGGTTATTAATTTATTTACTCGATTATTATTAATTAACCCAGTTTCTGCCAATCTTTATACACATATACTATTTGGACTATGATAAATTGGATACTACATTTCCTTATTCCCCCAAATGTATTTTTTTCCGGATCACACCATCCACATATATAATCTAACATATCTGCAATAAACTGTTTATTTAAACTATCCGCTAAGTTGTTGTGATACCTAAAAAAAGCGTGTTATATGCTTGCTCTTGTGCAACTTTTTAATTCTTTTTATTTTTAATCAAAATATCATATCCCTGCTTATTGTATACATGATAATTTTCCTCAGTTATATTCGTGGAAAGTTGCTTTATTTGATTAAATAATTCGTCTGCTTTACACATTAGAGGCTTCATAAACCGCTCTATCACTTTATCCGCTTGCTTTATGCCGTCGCATGCTGCTGACGTAATGCCGCCAGCATATCCGCATCCCTCACCTGCAGGATAGATACCGGAGATTGTTGTACTTTCGCCTGTCTCCCTATCTCTAATAACTCTTAGAGGTGCCGAGCTTCTAGTTTCAACAGCTTTAATCACTGCATTTGGGCTATCATATCCGTGAATCTTCTTGGCAAAATTCGGAACCGCTTCTCTTATCGCTTCGTATGCGAAGTCCGGAAGAGATGCAATAACCTTATCTGCTTTTCCAGAGAGGAACTCACCCATAGTGCAGGTTGGAGACTTGTAGTTTCCACCACCGTTTTCAAAGGCTAGTCTTTCGTACTTCTGCTGGAATCTGATGCCTGCTAGTACATCCTCGGATTCAAAGTCGCTCACTCTCACATCGCAGAGAATGCCACTGTTAGCAGTGCCGCTATCTCTCCGTCTGTTGCTCATGCCGTTAACGCAGACTTCTCCACTATGTGTCGAGCAAGTTACAACCTCACCTCCAGGGCACATGCAGAAAGAATATACGCCTCTTCCATTGCTCGCTTTGTACGAAACCTTGTATTCTGCAGGCGGAAGCCTATCCTCTGCTCCGTACTGTGCTCTATCGATTAGCTCCTGTGGATGCTCCATTCTAACGCCTATAGAAAGCGGTTTCTGCTCCATCGCAAGTTCGAATCTTTGATTAACTCGTACGTATCTCTCGCACTGTGACCAGTGGCAAGAATCATCGCATTGGTTTCAAGAATCTCTTTACTTCCGTCTGAAGAAGTGACAGTTACAGACCTTAGTTCGCCATTTGAAATCGATATATCGCTGAGCTTTGATCCAAACCTAACTTCGCCACCGTGGGCAATTATCTGCTCTCTAAGCCTTACTATCACTGCCCTCAGCACGTCTGTACCTATGTGAGGCTTATGCTTATATATAATTTCCTCTCCTGCGCCTGCATCAGCGAAGGTTTCCATTACGAACTTGATATTAGGATCTTTGATGCCGCTGGTTAGCTTTCCATCTGAAAATGTACCGGCTCCACCTTCTCCGAATAGAATGTTGGAATCTTCGTTTAGAACGCCCTCGCTTTTAAACGCCTCTACATCCTTAACACGTTCAGACATACCCTTGCCACGCTCTATGACTATCGGTCTATATCCATTCTTAGCAAGCTCTAGGGCAGCAAATATGCCGCATGGCCCAAAGCCTATGACAAGTGGGCGACCTATAAGCTTCTCACTTCCAGGTATCGGGTCCGATTTTTCAATTGGTTTATGCACGTTACACTTATGCTTTTTTGCAATTCTAGGCGATACCTGTACTCCTGTCGTAAAATCTACGGTATATACCATGAATATATTTGACTTGTCCCTTGCGTCTATCGACTCACGAGCAACCTGCCAGGTCATAATATCCGAAGCTTTTAAAGATAGCTGCTTAGATATTTTAGCTGGTAAATCAGTCATTTCACATCCCACAGGAAGCTTAACTTCGCTAATGCGGTATGAATATTTACCAGGCATCTCTCCGCCACGCCATACTCTATCTACAATTCTAGTTTCCATACTTTGTACTTCATCCTTATACTTTAACCTTTTCAGAGCCCTACTCGTACCTAGTCTAAATACGGTCTGCCACTGCAACACCTGCACGCTTTCCGGACAGAAAAGCATGATTTAGGTTATATCCACCGCAAAAGCCGTCGTAATCCAGAACTTCACCAACAATATATAGATTCTTTACTAGATTTGATTCAAACGACGATTGATCAACTTCAGATTCTACAACTCCACCTGAAGTGCACTGTGCTTCTTTCCACCCCTTCTGGCCTGTCGGCTGGAACTTAAGAGCGCTCGCACTTGCTACTAGCTTATCTCTTGCTTCTTCTGATGATAAGACGAAAGAGTCTTCATCTGCTTTAAGCCTGCCTGCCTAATTATTTCAAGCGCTACGCCTTCCTTGAAAACGGTCTTAAACACATCCACAAGCTTCTCACTTACAAATGATTCATTACGTATACTACCAGTTCTCTCGGCGGCACACTTTAACACATCTCCTAAATCAATTTCCCTACACAAATCGAGCTCGATCTCAAAGCTTGAAAAAGTATCACCTGGTTCAAACCTCATCATCTTAGATAGATTAAATACGCATATGCCTGAGAGTCCAAACTTAGTGAATTGAATTTCACCGTCTTCTCTATGTATTTCTTCACCATTCTTAAACAGCTTTGCTTCCGCACGAACTCTTGTACCTGATAGCTTTGATAAATCTGCCTTACTACACTCTATCGGAGCAAGTGAAGGCACGAGCCTAGTAACAGTGTGACCAAGTCCTCTGAGCCACCTATATCCTTCTCCAGTTGAACCGTATACAGGTGCGGACTTGCCACCTGCAGCTATTACAAGGGCTGACGAATATACGGTGCACTTAAGGGCATTAGCCAATCTGCCTTGGCTACTTGCGTCCCCCATGGAAACCGACGTTACGAATTCAGGCTTGTCAGAAGCATACGATACTTCCAGTGCAGTAACACCAGTATATACCTTTACACCGAGCTGCTTTAGCCTTAACTCAAGTAGTTCTGAAACATCAGCAGCAGACTCAGATACAGGGTAGAGAAATCCATTGTCATTAGTTTTAGTCACTATGCCTAGAGAACTCAAAAAACTAGTAACTTCACTAAAACCTTCCGCATTAACATTAGTTATATTGCATCTCCCATTACCAGTCGCACGAAGCTTACGGCCCATGATTTCATTTTTTTCAATCAAAACCACATCAAGCATAGAATTGCTTCGCTTGGCACTTATAGCTGCTGCCATGCCTGCTGGACCACCACCGATTATTAAAATGTCACTTCTTAGAGTTTTGGGAATCTGAGGGCTATGGAATGTACCCTTTTCCCTCATGTGCTTTTGCGACATAAATACACCTTCTTGCATATATAAAATCATATAATTATATCATAATGGGCTAATACAAACATGCCTAGATGATTGTATTAGCCCATAATTCTTGTGGTTATTAACTTTATGTATTCGCTTTAGCCTATGCGAACTTCTCCGCTGCGGCCTTTAGCTGCTCAGCCTTATCTGTGTCTTCCCATCTAACGCCGAGTGCATCTCTGCCGAAGTGTCCGTAGGCTGCCAGTGCTCTATAGATTGGCTTAAGGAGGTCAAGCTGCTTGATGATAGCAGCTGGTCTCATATCGAAGTTCTCTCTCACTAGCTTGGCGATGTCTTCATCTTTGAGGCTTGCAGTCCCATAAGTGTTTACATATACGGAAACCGGCTCTGCAACCCCGATTGCATAAGCTAGCTCAATCTCGCATTTACGAGCAAGTCCAGCAGCGACGATATTTTTTGCAATATATCTAGCCATATATGCACCACTTCTATCAACCTTCGTTGGATCTTTACCTGAAAATGCACCACCACCATGGCTAGCATATCCACCGTAAGTATCAACGATGATCTTACGTCCTGTCAAACCAGAGTCACCCTTTGGACCACCGATTACGAATCTGCCAGTAGGGTTAACGAACAGTTTAGTTTCATCGTCGATTAGCTCGGCAGGGATAATAGGTTTAATTACATGCTCAATCATATCGCGTCTAATCTGTTCGAGAGTTGCATCTGGATCGTGCTGAGTTGAGATTACTACGGTGTCAACTCTTACAACCTTGTCATCATCGTATTCAACTGTAACCTGCGTCTTACCATCAGGTCTTAAGTAGCTTACTGTACCATCTTTTCTTACTTCAGCAAGCCTTCTTGCTAGTTGGTGCGCGAGAGAAATAGGCATTGGCATGAGTTCTTCCGTCTCATCACAAGCGAATCCGAACATCATACCTTGATCTCCTGCACCAGTCATAGCATCATCGTCAGCTTCCTTTCCTTCCTTAACCTCAAAGGATTCGTTTACCCCCATGGCGATATCAGGCGACTGTTCCTCGATGCTGACGAGAACTGCGCAAGTGTTACCGTCAAAGCAAACTTCACTGCAATCATATCCTATGCTCTTAACAACACCTCTAACAATTCCCTCGATATCTACAGTGCAGGTAGTTGAAATCTCACCAAATACGATTACAAATCCTGTCTTGGTTGCTGTCTCGCATGCTACATGAGCATGAGGATCTTCGGCAAGTATGGCATCAAGAATCGCATCGGATATTTGATCGCAAACTTTATCAGGATGACCTTCTGTAACCGATTCTGATGTAAATAGTTTCTTCATTAAAAACCTCCATTGAGCATTACTGCCCTTCTTCAAATAAAAAACTCTTCAGCATGAGCCACATGCATGAAGAGACAAATTTCATCTATGAATATGTCTCCTCATCTTTCAGGCTTTGCCTGTGGGACTTGGCACAACCGCAATATGCGATGCTGCCGCGAGTTCATCGGGCCCATTCCCTCACTCGCTCTTAATAAGGATTGTAAAAGTATTATATATGTAAATCCGTTAGTGTCAAGTTTCATATGTTACATATTATGGTTTTTTGAGAAAAATGCCAGCGAGAGCTAGATTATAGCTCAATTTTGGTATAATTATAGTGTTATGTACTGACAAGGAGAATTACTATGCCCAAGCTAAGAGTTGTAGAAGGTAAACTTTCGAGCAAATATAATCATTTTAAAGACTATCGTTTTGACTCATGTATAGCGACAGACACTCGTCTCATGGGTGTCGTAGCAATGAAAGTCTCATGGACTGCAAAGGATGGAAGTAGAGATAAACTCTTCCAGCTTATTCATCTAGATTTCTCAGAATATGGCGTAGATGATTACCGTGAGATATTCTCTAATGCTAACAACCCTGAAGGTGGCCGTGAAGTTAGGTCTGAATGGAAGCGTATATCGGGTGGCCTTGGAGGCAGCGAAGTTAAGATTCCATTCTTTACACTTGTACAGCTAATTGATGAGGTTGTAGCGACGAACGAAAAATACTATGAAGCTCACGAACCATTTATTCAGGCTTTTCGCAAAGAAACATTGATGAGGCTTAAACTTATGAAGGAGGCCTCTATTAAGCTACTTTATGAGGGCAATAGTTTTGAAGAGAAGAGTAAGGAAGGTCAGCAGTTAGTCTGCAAATCCCCTCTCACCTCATTTGAACTTATCAACTACTTCCTCATGAGGATGCTAGATAAAGATTTTCATGGTGCTTCATACCTCGGAGATGTGACCACCAGTGAAATGCAGCAAAGTAGGTTTAAGGAAATTGGTCTAGCTGAGCTTGTCAGGAATAAAATATCCAAAGAAAATACTTCCGCTACTCCTACCGGCGGAGAAGCGGTGTATAAATGCAGGTTCACGGCGCTTTCCGATTCATATATCTACGGTGAAGCGCTGATCACACTTTCACCGCGCAGCCTCATGCGAACACGCAGCGTCCTAGATTTCGAAGTGACAACTCTAATGCACATCTCCAGCTACGAGGCAGCGCTACAGCTCCAGCAGGCCGAGTATATAACACTTTACGAATTGACAGTGCCTGCAGAAGCATTCGATCTGGACGATTCCGTATTCGGGGCAGACGCCACCATGTCGCCAGCCCCTAACGGAATCACGTATATCCTATACAACAAGGATAATTATCATGTGGATTCATCAAACTACTATATGAATCATGACATGTATGGTGCATATCTATTGACCCCTAATAATGAGCTCGTGGTCATGAGCCATGACATCATCAAGATAACCAATATGGAGGCCGATATAAGTAGAAGCGTGAATGCTAGCAAGCTCGAGCTGAAAGGCAGATACAAGCTAGAAACTCAGGTATTTAAGAGCTTCTCAGAGATGCCTGGTGCAAATTCAGCGAGATGATTTATAGTCCTGAAAATAACGACTGATTTTATCTGTCAATGGTTGTTCTTTTTTGGCTATCAAAATTAGCGCGAGTTATCCACATCGCTTGAATCCCAATAAAATGCACACATCAAGAATTATCCACATAAAAATCAAAAATCGTATACAATCTTTTCAACACACAGAAGTGGATAAGTTGACAAATAGAAATGCGCATTTTTTAAGGCTTAGCGATTCTAATCTGATATGTCAAGAGAAGTTATCAACAGTTTTTAAAAATGTTTTTATGCATTTTTGTTCGATTTATAGAAGAACAATTTAGCAAGGAGAAAATATGACTACTGAAAAAGTTTTCCACAATGATCAATACTTAAAAACACTCGAGGCGACAATAACTGATATAGTTATTTCCAAGGAGATGACTGAAATTATAACAGATAGAACCATTTTTTTCGCTGAGGGTGGTGGACAGCCTGGCGACAGAGGTACCATTCATTTATCAGACGATAACAGTAAAATAGTAACAATTTTTGATACTCATGATTCGGGTGATGCAGTGGCCCACTACACCAAGGACGAAGTGCCATTTACAGTCGGTGACAAGGTCACATTAGAACTAGACTGGACATTTCGCTTCACAAATATGCAGAGACACTATGGCGAGCACATTCTTAGTGGTGCGATATACAAACTATACAAAGGAGCCAACAAAGGTTTCCATATGGGACAGAATTATATAACCATAGATATTGATCTCGGAGGCGGGCTCATGACGGAAGAAATGCTCGAAGCATCTGAAGATCTAGCTAATGAAGCTGTATGGGCAAATCTTCCTATACAAGCCCACAAGTTTGCTTCAGTTGAGGCGGCTAATGATATGCCACTTAGAAAAGCAGTTAATGAGAAGGTAGATGGCAACGTTGTTATCGTTACGGTTGGTAATCCTGATGACCCCTTCGACTGCTGTGCATGCTGCGGTACCTACCCTGCCTTTAGCGGTGAAGTCGGTGTAATAAAAATATTTAAGGCTGAGCCTAACAAGGGGATGACCAGAATTTATTTTGACTGTGGCCGAAATGCACTGCTTCACTACCGCAAGTCGCATAAGCTTCTTACCGAAGTGGCAGAGAAATTCTCATCAAAACCAGAGAATCTAATGCACGCCATTGTTAAGAAGGACAAAGAAGAAGCCGAGTTAAAGGCAGAGCGCGCAAGTCTTGCTGAATATGTTCGTAATTTCGAAGCAGAAGCGATTGCACGTAGTCTCGAATCGGGAATGAATTTTGTATATAAAGAGTATGACAACATATCTCCTAATGATCTTCAGAAGCTTGGTTTTAAGGCACTCGAGATGATTGACGGAGAAAAGCCATTACTAGCTCTTGCAAATTCCCCTTCCCATACGCTCATGCTCGTTTCCGATGGGAACTGTCCCTGTGGCACCCTCGTAAAAGAACACGCTAAGAACTTTGGCGGAAAAGGTGGTGGACGCGATGATAATGCGAGAGCGCAATTTGATAGTAAAGATGGTCTTGAATCATTCGTGGAAGTTATAAAACAGAATTTATAGCTTGATATATTCACATTATATTGTGTTATAATCAGCTTAAGGAGGCGGTGTTATGTCAAATAAAGTCATAGTAACAATTGGAAGAGAATTTGGTAGCGGAGGTCACGAAGTTGGTAAGAGACTTGCGACTGAGCTCGGAATAAATTCTATGATAATGAATTCATCAGCATGGCAGTTCAGAAGACTGGATTCCATGAAGATTACGTTAAGAACAACGAGGAGAAGGCCCCTGATTTTGCAGCTAGTGCACTCTTTTCAGGAATTGAGCTGTATCAGCCATCTCCATTCGATAAGATTCAGGCAGAGGAATACAAGATTATCAGAGAAATTGCTGCCGAGGATAGCTGTGTTATTGTTGGCCGTGGTGCAGATTACATACTTAGAGACCAGTCTCATGTCAGCATTTTCCTATTTGCTCCCCTAGAGGATAGAGTAAAGCGCAAACTCGCTCTCCTATCTGGTCAGGATGCGAAGAATATGACTCCTGCTCAGATGGAGAAAATAGTTAAGCAGATGGACAAGCAGCGCCGTAGATACTACGAATACTACACTGATACAAAGTGGGGAGACAGAGATTCGTACGATTTGCTCATCAACACCAGCCGTGCAGGTATAGATGGTGCAGTAAAGATCATCAAGACATACATAGAGTCGAGTCGTGGCGAAAGCATGATGCCAGACTAGATTTTGATTTCGGTCTTAGATCTAAACTAGAACAATTCTTATAAAGCAGTACAAAACGCAGATGTTTCTGATTGAATCAATGAAGATTCTTTCAGTTTACATCTGCGTTATACATTTCTAGTTCGGATAAGCCGAACTATATGGACTTCAAATACTCAACTTCTGCAGGACCAAGCTTCCTATAGCCTCCAACTGCCAGCCTTCCGATTACTAGATTCCCAATCTTGATTCTCTCTAGCTCCTGAACCGGCGCATCGATAGCCTTAAACATGCGGCGAACCTGATGGTTCTTACCTTCATGAATAGTGATATCAACTACTGTTGAGTTTCTATTGTGCTTTATAACATCTACCTTGGCAGGTGAAGTTCTAAAACCACCTATGTCGATGCCTTTTTCAAGTCTTGCAATCTTGCCACGTGTAATTATGCCAGACACTACCGCACGGTAAGTCTTATCGAGCTCCTTAGAAGGATGCATGAGCTTGTTTGCAACATCTCCATCATTGGTAAGAATAAGAAGACCAGAAGTGTTATAATCAAGTCTTCCCACGGGAAAAATCCTCCTGTCCTCATCCTGAATTAAGTCGAGAACTGTCGGTCTATTCTTATCATCTGAGGTAGTGGTCACGTATCCTACTGGCTTATTTAGCAGTATATAAGTCTTACTAGTCTCCGGCGATATCTTTCTGCCTTCACACAGAACCTCATCATCTGGCTTCACATCATATCCTGGCTCTTTCATTACAGCACCATTGACAGCTACCTTACCGTCTAATATAAGCTGATCAGCCTTTCGCCTGCTAGTTACACCAGAGGAAGCGATATATTTATTTATCCTCACTATCCGCATCTCCTTCAAAATTGATTGATAACTGCTCATGAGGAGTTTCCTCATCGTATTCCTCTATATCGTCGAACTCTGTTATATCAGGCAGGTCTTTTTATTGATGCAAATCCAAATTTCTTAAGGAACTCACCCGTCGTCTTGTATAACAGCGGACGGCCAACGCCTTCTGACCTTCCAGCAACATCGACCAAATCCTTACTCATGAGTCCATCAATGACTCTCTCGCTCTTGATACCTCTAATTGAATCGATTTCACCTTTAGTAACAGGTTGTCTGTAAGCTATGATAGCTAGCACTTCGAGTGCTGCCTGCGATAGCTTCTTGACCTTGACTGGAGTGCAGAGCTTCTCGATGAAAATCTCGTTTTCAGCATGCGTTACGAACTGAAAAGCGCCATCTACTTCTCTAATCCTGATTCCGCGCCCCATCATCGCATACTCACGCTGTAAATCCAGAAACAAATCTTTAACTACTTTCTTATCAGCGTCTAAAACCTCTGCTGCATCCTTGACCTTGAGCGGCTCTCCCCAGACAAACATCATCGATTCAAGCGCTGATTTCATTACCTTATCATTGTACATCTGTCTGAACCTCTTTCTTTATAACACTTATATTTCCGTAGTTTTTCTCTTGCCTTGCATCTACTTCTTGCATCTTAATCATCTCAAGAAGCGACATAAACGAAAGCGTGATATCGTATCTATCCGCCTCCTCTGGCACTAGCTCTGTAAAATCAATATACTCACCCACAGAAACTCTGTCTTTAATTATTGCTGTCATGTAGTTTATACGATCCTCTATAGAAGCTCGCTCTCTCTTTATTCTCTGATATCTCTTTTTGACATCTGCCACACGCTTCTTCTTCTGTAAAAATGCATTAAACGCGTTAACAAACTGATCGATATCTGCTTTTAAAAGTTCATCTGGTGAGTCTAGATATTCCGATATATCTTCAGCTGGTTTCTCATGTATGCACTGGTTTGCCTCCAGTCTCTCCTGAAGCATCTCAGCGATTCTCTTGGTCTTAACGTATTCAGCAAGCCTGCTCGCTAGCTCCATGCGCGGATCTTCATCAATTATGACTTCACCAGCATCATTGACACGAGGAAGCAGCATATGTGACTTGAGCCTAATAAGTACAGCTGCTAGGACTATGAACTCGCTGCTTACTTCGACATTAAGTTCCCCCATCTCTTTTAGATAGCCTATGTACTGCTCCGTTATCTCAGCCACTCGTATATCGTAAATATCCATCTTGGCATTCTGAATCAGATAAACCAGCAGATCGAATGGCCCTTCAAATTTATCAATTCTTACTTTGTACAAGTGCTGCCTCCACATTTAAATCCATCATCAAAATATATTTCTTCTAAGTACAAACCTTCTGGTGGTGCCGTAAACCCCGCCTTACTCCTATCGGTGGATGCTATGATATCCTCCATATCGCTAGCTTCTCTCTTGCCAGTTCCAATCTCAATCAAAGTGCCGACTAGAATTCTAACCATATTATACAGGAAACCATCACCAGTGACCTTGATCATAGTCCTGTCACCTTCTTGTGTTATTGTGATATCCGTAATCGTCTAACAGTCGTCTCTCTGGGAATCCCACCTGATGTTTGAAATGAAGCGAAGTCATGTGTTCCAATTGCAAGCTTTGCTGCCTTACGCATAGCCTCGTGATCCAGCTCTAAGCCAAATTGATACACATGATTTCTTTCAAATATATCCCCACTTCTATCGATAATATACTTGTAAGTCTTACCATGGCAAGAAAATCTAGCGTGAAAATCCTCCGGAACTTCATTCGCCGAAATTACCTTAATATCTCCAGGGAGACCACTTCTACCTTGCCCACCAGCACCGAATCTTCTATTCATTATATCTGCTAGTTTTTCAGTTGGAAGTGGATTGTCCCATCTGAAGGAACAGCATTGACCCAATGCATGCACACCCGTATCGGTTCTGCTGGTGCCATTTACAGGGACTTCATATCCTGCGATAAATCGAAGCACATGTTCAACTTCACCTTGTACAGTCCTAACATCGGGCTGCTTCTGCCAGCCGTGAAAGTTCGTGCCGTCATATTGAATTTTAAGAAGAATATTCTTACTTCCCTCAGACATATTTACCTTTCTATCTATTTACATAAACTATACTTCGTAGCTTCTTTTACAAGGTCCCTATATTATTTTTTAGCTAGCTTCACAGTAGCACAAGCGGAAGATAATCCCACAGAACCAATACATATAGAGTTACAGCAGGAAGCGCGTATACGAGCATCGGCCTATGTTCATCCGCATCGAACCTCTTTGTAAACTCAAGTACACTATATGGATGAGTGCGAATATGGATATCAGAATAAATATAGCAACCACTCCGTGGCCCCCTGTAACCAGACCAATTGATATATAAAACTTAAGATCTCCGCCACCAATTACAGTCTTGTGATATATTATTCTCCCTAATCCATATGTAGCAAGTCCAAGCGATAGTCCGATGAGCGCACCATAAAGAGGTTCAAGGAGCTTCTCGTTAAAGTTCACGAAGCCAACCGCCGATACAGCTAATAGCACATTCAGTTGATCAGGAATTATGCGGTACTTAGCATCACATATAGCCATCATTGTAACAATAAATATCAAAAGCATACCGGCAATCATAAACTGTGATGATTCCCTAATGGACAAAAATACGCCGCTTGCTCCGAAAAATACTGTAAAAACGAGCTTCCACGGAGTGCTAGGAAGTCTCTGTCTCTCACTTTCAATATCTGCGATAAGTGATGATGGGAGATTTTCTCCCTCCTCCTGAAACCATCTCACAGGCATGTTATTAAACCAGACAACTGCACCATTGCCTAGCAGTAATGCGATAATTACTGAAATTACCGATTTAATTATCATAAATACGTAATATTGATCCATTCGATAATTATAACACATAATATAATATATAAGGCACCCCAAAGGGCGCCTTAATGTACCTATTATAAGTCTATTATCAACAAAATCTATCTCTTATTTGATTGTCTCCATACATTTACCTTCTTTGCTGACTCAATGAGTTCCTCTCTGAAATCAGGATGTGCTAGGTTAATCAGCTTTTCGGCACGTTCCCATACTGAAGATCCTGCGAGATTTTCTATGCCATACTCAGTTACCATAGTATATGCCTGACTTCGCGGATCCGTAATTATGTCGCCACCAGTAAACGTAGGTTTTATATTCGAATGTAGATTTCCTTTTTTATCTGTATATGTAGAAGGAAGTGCGATAAAGCTTTGAGCTCTAGGATTCTTGAAACCTGCAGTGAGGAAATCAAGCTGCCCTCCAGTTCCACTTATATGCCTAGTTCCCGCACTTTCTGCTGAAATTTGTCCAAATAAATCCACCGCGATACAACTGTTTATGGATACGAAATTGTCAATTTCTCCTATTACTGAAAGGTCGTTTACATAATTTATTGGAGCACAGCACATGCTAGGGTTATCTGAAACCCAGTCGAATAATTCTTTTGTACCGTGGGCGATACTGAACACCGATTTACCTCTCATGATGTCATGCTTATTTAAATTTGTTATCTTACCTGCCTTGTGCATATCGAGATAAGCATTTACTAGCAGTTCTGTATGAATTCCAAGGTCTTTGAGCTCAGACTCAGCAATCAGTTTTCCTATCGCATCTGGCATACCTCCAACTCCGAGCTGAATACATGCACCATTTGTCATTCTATCAACGATAGATTCTGCTATCTGCTCCTCTACTGGACCAGCCACAATTGAAGGGAATTCAGTAAGCCCCTCATGCTCACCTTCGATAACCATATCTACTTCTGATATGTGAATCGTATTCTCTAGTCCATGAACGAAAGGTAGTTTCTCATTTACCTCAAGAATGATAATATCCGCTACATCAAAAACTGCACGAGCATGAGAATTGCTCATTGACATGTTAAAGTAGCCGTGCTCATCCATTGGAGTTACGCCCATTACAGCGACATTAACCGTAAGAAAACGCCTGTAGTAATCGGGGAGATTTCTAAATACCATAGGAATGAACTTGCAGAGTCCCCTATCAGACAGCTTTCTCTCATATCCAATCATATGCCACGAATTATATGTGAAGTGTTCCGCATCTGGATCCTGCTCAGCTATCTGTAGTGGTTTAGTTATGAGTAGTGCGCGTACTTTTACATCCTCAAGTTCAGCTTTCTTGCTGCAAGCGCCTCATCAAAGAGGGTTGGAAAGCCCTGGTAGCATCCGAAATCTACCCAATCGCCACTCTTTACGACCTGCGCAGCTTCGCTAGGTGTTTTAAGCTTTGAATTATAAAGTTCTCTATAGTTCATTGATATCCTCTAACCTTTCGTCTAGCCAAGTTCTAATATCGTCGTACACAGAGTCTCTGTCTGTCTCATTAAGAATCTCATGTCTGTCATCATAATACAGTTTGATATCCACTATGCACTTAGTGTTGCTCACATACTGCATATATGCTTTTCTAACGCCTTCTCCAAAGTCACCCACTGGGTCTTCAGCGCCAGAAACGAAGAGCATAGCAAGGTTTGGAGAGATTGTTTTAGCACTATCCTTATCAATACACCTCAGGACACCCTTAAACATCTCTTTGTATGCATTTACGGTAAAAATAAAGCTACACCACTCTTCCTCGCAGTACCAATCAACAATCTCAGTATCCTTTGTTAGCCAATCAAATTGCGTCCTTGCCGGCTTAAACTTTTTATTATACGAAGAGAATGCCATAGAGTTAATGAGTTTACTTCTATATCTAGGTCCCCTCACAGCCTTAAACAGGGATGCCAGTGCACTTCCCGCATGCAAAACCAACATATTAGGCTGACATGTGCCCATCACTATCGCGCCCGCTAGACCTTCAGAGCAGCTAATTCCATCACTATCTTTTTCCGTTAGATACTGACGCAAGAGACAAGATCCCATGCTGTGACCGAGTATGAAGTATGGAATATCTGGATATTCCTTAGATGTTCTATTTCTAAGTTCATGGATATCAGCAATCAAAGTCTCATTGCCATGATTGCCAAAATACCCGTAATCATCAGGCGTGAGTGCCGATTCTCCATGCCCAAGCAAATCATGTCCAACGACAACATATCCGTGATCGGTCAGATACGAAGCAAAGGCACTGTACCTACCAACGAACTCAACCATCCCGTGTATTATCTGTAGCACTGCCTTAGGCTTCTCATCTGGTATCCATTTTCTAACATGTATCGGAGTCTTAGCATCTCCTGACATAAATGTTTCATCAATCTTTTTCATCGGTTAATTTCCTTGCCTGTAAATGTCTGTGCGATTCACGCCATTTACATAGTTACTTTGAAAATTTTTCTGTCCGTGGAACTGATAATAGGTAGTCTGAAGTCTTCCGTTATATAGCTTACGTCTTCTATCAGCTTTTTCTATCAAATATCTTCTCCACTTCTCGGTCAGTCGTAATCATGAAGAGAGACCACGTAGGATCTTTTTCAAGAATCTCTTTTAATCGCGCATAAATTTTATGAATTGCTTCCTTATCACCGATTCTCTCACCATACGGAGGATTTGTAATGATGATTCCGTTTGATTCATCTGCTCTGAATTTGCGCATGTCCATGCGGCTGAATGAGATATCTTCTTCAACACCTGCTTCCATAGCATTGGCCATGGCTGCAGCAATCGCTTTTCCATTTATATCAAAGCCTTTGATTATTACTTCGCTATCGTAATCAACAGCGTTATATGCAGCCTGGCGTTCTTCATTCCACAGTTCCTCCGGGATGAAGTCCCATGCCATCGCGGCAAACTTGCGGTTAAGACCTGGTGCGATGTTTCTAGCCATCATAGCGGCCTCGATTAGAATCGTTCCAGATCCACAGCATGGATCTACAAGAATCCGTGCCACATGGTCAGGATTATCCTTATCTCTACGCATCACACCTTCCTTCCAGAAGCTAAGCTTTACAAGCGCTGCTGCTAGTGTTTCTTTCATAGGTGCTGCAACATCTACTGCCCTATAGCCACGTTTATGGAGTCCTGCTCCCGAAGTATCGAGAAGTAAAGTGACGTGGTTCTTGAGTATAGAAAATCTGATGCGATAATTTGCACCCGTTTCATCAAAGTGATTTTGCACATAGAAATCAGACAGCCTTGAAACTATCGCTTTCTTGATTATGCTTTGGCACGACGGAACACTGTGAAGTGTGGATTTGACTGATGTACCTACAACAGGAAATGCCGCATCAACTGTCAGAAAATCCTCCCAGCCGATTCCGCGAACCTGCTGGAATAATTCTTCAAAGGTTTCAGCATTGAACTCAGCAACCTTAATATAAACTCTATCAGCAGTCCTAAGCCATATATTGCTGTGAACAATGGCTCTCTCATCACCGATAAAAGTTACCTTCCCATCTTCGACCTTTAACACACTATATCCAAGGTCCTGCAGCTCCATCTTCACTACTGCTTCAAGTCCAAATGTCGCTGTTGCAATTAATTCATACTTCATATGCTATACTTTCTCGAAAACTCGTAACTTAGCTCGGCTAATTGAGTGTTACGCCTATCTTTTAACTCACTAAGAATCAATATGTAAAACTATATGTACTTTAGTATTTTATCATATTGCTTATGCGTCCGCCTCGTTTTTAGCAGATAATTTCAGTACCATTCTGATTCTTTTTGTGCTCCTTTTTATGGTCAATCATTTGCTTATTTTTGTACGGATATTAAAAGCGCAGCATAAAGCCGCGCCTTCAAGAAGAAAAATTAAAAAGGTTTATATCTATAAATGATATTTTAATGAATGAAAACCTCGGAAAACTGGCACTCCAGTATACGTGAGTACGTCTACCTGATCAGTCATAGCCTGATATGCACCGGATGCGAGAGCCGCAATTTCCCACTCCCCTGGCATAACCCACGTTTCTGAAATCCAGTCCACGTATTTCTCTAAACTCCTTACTATATATTCGCTTCTTGCGAGCCCACCTGTGATGAGGATTGCATCCACATCGCCTTTGAGCACGCATGCACATTCACCTACAGCCTTTGCAAACTGATAAATCATCGCATCGAGGACAAGCTTTGCATATTCATCATTGTCCTCTTCTATGCGTCTCATGATTTCCTGAACATCAGCAGTTCCTAGGTGACTGCTGAGTCCGCTATTCCTAACAATTAAATCTTCAAGCTCTTCGTGCGTGTAGTCACCGCTAAATGCCATGTCAATTATTTTCTTTGCCGGTATTGTACCAGCCCTAAGTGGTGTCATTGGACCATCGCCGATTAGATTATCGTTGCTGTCGATCATCCTACCTTTACGATGAGCCGTGATGGATACACCGCCGCCAAGATGGCAGATGATGAAGTTTGACTCGTTGTAAGCTATGCCTTTTTCCAAACAGTAGCGTCTTGCTACTTCCTTCTGATTTAGGCAGTGAACGTGACTGTCTCTATATATTCCCTTGATACCAGTAACTCTTGCCAAATCCTGAAATTCATCGGTATCTGGCGGATTTACGATATAAGCTTTTGCATCGTATTTGTTGGCGAGCTGCCTTGCTATCTGGGAAGCGAGTAACGCAGGATGGTGTATTCCAGAGGCTGCGGTTTCACAATCGTATATGATTTTATCATTTATACAATATACACCGCTGGTTGAAGGGAGAAGCCCTCCGCCCCTGCCTACAAATGCATCTACCTCTTGTAGATTTACACCATTGCACGCGCACCTATTTTCAACGAGCAGCTTTCTATAGCTGAGCTGTTCCTGTATACTGCCAAACTGAGCGAGTTCATCTTTCTTATGATATATATTCTCGATAAATACCTTTTCGCAGTTGTGATAAAACCCGAATTTCGTAGATGTCGATCCAGGATTTATAGCTACTATGTTATATATCTTTTTGTCCATCCTATCCCCCTTTGGCAGTTATGAAGAACAGGGGAATGCAGTACGTGCCCGCAAACCCCTGTACTTGCCTGTTGTTAAGCGGTCTCTTTCGCTGCTTTAATCGAGTCGATTAGCAGTGGAACAACCTTGAATAAGTCTCCAGTAATTCCATAATCCGCAATCTCAAAGATTGGAGCTGTCTCATTCTTATTGATTGCTATTATGCATTCAGAATCCTGCATTCCAGCCTTGTGCTGAATTGCTCCAGAAATTCCTAGTGCAACATATATTCTTGGGTGAACAGTCTTGCCTGTCTGTCCTACCTGATGATCAGCACTGATCCAGCCGGCATCTACGCAGGCTCTCGATGAACCTACTACGCCGCCGAGCAGTTCTGCAAGCTCAGTTGCTAGAGCAATTCCACCCTCAACATCCTTTGCAATTCCTCTGCCCACTGATACGATTACATCAGCACCTATTAGGTCTACCATTTCTTAGCAGCCTTAACGATATCTAGAACCTCTGTCTCGATATCAGAAGCGACTAATTCGAACTCTGGATGCATAATCTCTACCTTTGCAGCGCCAGCTTCATCGTATGGTCTCTTCTGCATTACACCAGGTCTTACAGTTGCCATCGCCGGTCTGAACCTTGGGCAAACGATGGTAGCCATCAGGTGTCCACCGAACGCTGGACGAGTCATCTTGAGGTTGGTATTTACATCAAAGAGTTTAGTATCAAACTTCATATTGTCTACATCTAGAGACGATCCAGAGCGCAGGAAGTTTATATATCCATCTAAATCTATATCAAGGTGTGTACAGTCTGCACAGAGTCCTGTATGAAGTCTTGCAGCACATCTAGGAGCTAAGTCTCTACCTATATTAGATGCTCCAAATAGCATTACTTCAGGTCTAAATTCCTGAACCGCCCCACTGATAACCTTAGTGTATCCGTCAGTCGTATAATTTTTGAGCAATGGGCTGTTATATACGTATACACCATCTGCACCGTAGCCGCCGAGCTCAGCAGCGAGATCATCTACATCATCACCGAGAAGTATTCCATAGAGGTTGCATCCTAGCTCATCCGCCAGCTTTCTACCCTCGGATATAAGCTCAAATGTTGTTGGCATCATCTTGCCTTGGCGCTGTTCGCAGAATACCCAAACATTCTTGAAAGCGTCGATTTGTGAACTATCGTAAGCCATGTTGAATTCTCCTTTCTATATGATGTGCTTGCCTGTCAGAATCGATACAAGCTCATCAGTGGTATTCTTGTCTGAACCTTCTAGCATCATGCCGCCACCCTTAACTGGAGGTGTAAACGACTTGTAGATGTTGGTTGGAGAACCCTTTAGTCCAATAGTAGTCTTATCGATAAGTGGATGATTCTCAAGTGCTGCAAAATCCATTATCTTAAGTGGCATATCCCAGCATTTTTTTCCGTTCCGATTACGCTCATATACCTAGGTGTATTGAGCTCCTTAATGCAAGTAATCATACAAGGTGTTGGAATCTTTACGAGCATATATCCATCTTCGAGCATTCTCTTGATAATAAGGGACTCGCCTTCCTTGGTAACTTCACCAGCATACGTAACCTGTGGTAGATGTAGCTTCTCAGCAATCTGAGGGCCTACCTGAGCAGTGTCACCATCGATAGCCTGACGACCAGCGATTATTATGTCATCCTCTTCGATTCCATAAGTATCTATTGCTGCTGCAAGGATCTGCGAAGTCGCATATGTGTCTGATCCTCCGAATTCACGAGCAGAAACTAGTACTGTCTCATCTACACCCATCGCCATTAGTTCTCTTAGCATTCCCTCAGCTGGCATAGGTCCCATCGTGAAAGCTACTACCTTGTATCCAAACTCCTCCTTTAGAGTGAGCGCCTGCTCAACAGCATTTAGGTCATCTGGATTGATGATAGTCTGCATTGAAGCGCGGTTAAGTGTTCCATCCTCGTTTACTGCAACCTTGCCGGAGGTATCAGGAACCTGTTTTACTGTTACAAAAATTTTCATTTATTCCTTCCTCCTCTACTTAAGCAAATTGTTTGCGATTACAACTTCCTGAATCTGGCTGGTTCCTTCGAAAATGCTCATGATACGAGCATCTCTATAAAGTCTCTCTACTCTATATTCCTTGATATAGCCATATCCACCATGAATCTGTACAGCCTTGTAAGCGCAGCGGTTTGCAGCTTCTGCAGCGAAGTACTTAGCGATAGAGCAAGCCATTCCTGCCTGAGGAGAATTCTGGTCCTTGAGCGTAGCTGCGTGATATGTTAGCTGTCTTGCAGCTTCAACATCAGCCTGCATCTCAGCGATCATGAAGCTCACGCCCTGGAAATCTGCGATTCTGCGGCCAAACTGCTTACGCTCCTTTGCATACTTTACAGCCTCATCTAGGCAGCCTTGAGCTACTCCTACCGACATAGCAGCTACTCCAAGTCTACCTCCGTCAAGCGTCTTCATTGCATACTGGAAGCCCTTGTTGAGAGGTCCGATAAGATTTGTCTTTGGCACCCTTACATCTTCAAATACTACGTCAGAAGTTGGATATCCATTTATTCCCATCTTTTTCTCTGGTGCTCCAAGCGATACGCCGTCTGCGTGCATATCTACGATGAACATCGAGATTCCGCGAGAACCCTTTTGAGATAGATCTGTCTTTGCATAGATGATAATCCAGTCAGCCATAGGTGCACCAGATATGAAGCACTTACGACCATTGATGATAAAGTCATCACCATCCGGAATTGCTGTTGTAGTAGTTCCACCTGCATCTGAACCTGCGCCAGGTTCAGTGAGTCCGAACACGAGAATTTTCTCACCGCTTGCAACCTGTGGTAGATATTCCTTTTTCTGAGACTCACTTCCTGCGAGCAGAAGAGGTCCTCCACCGAGCGAGTTTGATGTATTCGCATATATTGCAAGAACTGCATCCTGGCGAGCGAACTCTTCGTCCATGAGTACATATGTCAAACTGTCAGCTCCAGCTCCACCGTACTCCTCAGGAATCTTCACTCCCATAAATCCGTAACGGGACATCTTTTATGCATATCCCAGTTAAATTCACCCGTTTCATCTAATTCATCCTGAAGCTCCTTGGTGAACTCTGTCTCTGCAAATTCGCGGAACAGTTTCTGCTGAAGTGCATGCTTTCGATCTAAAATCATTTACTTACCTCCTTAGCATGGTATCTCATGAGATGACTTGCCTTCTGTCAAAACCTCATAGATGCTGTCAACTCCACATGCTGCCATAGATTCAGCTGCCTCTTCAGTGAAGAATGCCATGTGTGGTGTGTGATATACGTTTACGAATGAACGCAGATATTTGAGCTTAAAGTAAGGCATTCCTTCAGTTCTGATAATGTCTGTGTTATGTGGAATGTGGATAATGCCAGTCTCTCCTGGAAATGCATCGCAGAAGAGTGCACCGATTTTTTCATTCTCAATGCCCTCGATAATAGCATCTACATCGAGCAGTTCACCTCTAGCGTTATTGATGATAATTACTCCATCCTTCATCTTTGCCACTGCATCTCTATCAATCATGCCAGTTGTAGCTGGTAGCAGTGGCATGTGGATTGTTATTACATCGCATTCCTTGTATATGGTATCCATGTCGACGTATGTTGCATATTCCTTAACTTCGTCATCCTGTACTACGTCATATGCTAGGATTTTGCAGCCAAATCCACTTAGAATCTTGATTACGGTTTTACCAATCTTTCCTGCGCCGAGCACTCCCACTGTGAGAGATCTGAGCTCTCTACCCATCTTGCCTTTTAGTGTAAAGTCGTTGTCATTTGTGTTATACAGTGCTTTCTTCTGGTGACGCATGCACATCAGTATAGCCATTACAGAGTATTCCGCAACCCCATTTGGAGCATATGTACCGTTGCAAAGCTTAAATCCAAGCTTCTTAGCATACTCAACATTCATGTGATTGTATCCTACGCAGCGTGATGCGAGCACCTTAACACCCATCTTCTTTAGTTCATCAAGCACCTCGTTAGAATATGTACTCTGTCCTAGAGTAGTGATTCCATCACTTCCTTCAGCAAGGTTAACTGTAGTATCGTCAAGATTCGCTCTTGTGATAACCACGTCTATACCGTACTTGTCACATAGATTTCTGATGACAGGCTCTTCATCAGGTCTAACTTCATATGCAGTAATTTTCATACCATTTCTCCTTTGTAAATCACTTTTTCTTGTGTCAAACCTATGTATTTTTCCCCATAAATTTTTTTAATTAGTCCCTAAGTGCTGGATCCATATCGATTGCAGCACCACTCTTTATTAACTCATCTATAGCTTCAGCAGAGTACCCAAGTTCACCAAGAATGTCCTTTGTCTGCTCTCCTAGATAAGGTCCTCTCTCATATGGAGGAAGTCCCATCTGGTCGAATAGAATTGGCGGCCTCACGAGCGTACGCTTGTTTCCGTTGCTATAAGACATCTCGTAGAAGCAATCCGATGCCCACGCCTGCTTATCTTCTAGGAGGCTGTCCCACTCCTGTGCAATTGCGTATGGCAAATCATTTGCATCCAGTAGCTTGCACCATTCGTCGCAAGTCTTTTTCTTAAACTCTGCAGTTATCCATGCTGAGAACTCTTCACGGTTAGGAATTAGATTCTTCTGTGGATAATATCTAGCATCATCAGCAAGTTCTGGATATCCCATAGCGTTCATCAGTATTGGATAATGTCTATCATACTGAGGCATTGCTATCTGTAACCACTGACCATCAGCTGTCTCATAGCAGAGAACTAACGGATTTCCTAGCTTCCACCTCTCCATAGGATACTGAGTGCTATCTGCTCCGTACTGGCTTGCCTGCAGCATCAGTGAGATATCCCATATTGCGCTGTGGAATAGCGATACCACTACGTGATCACCTTCACCAGTCATCTTAGCCTTGAATAGTGCTGCGAGAACTCCGGCTGCTAGGTTCATGGCAACCTGGTGGTCTCCGAAGCCCTGAACTGTTAGCATTGGCAGGCTATTTTTGTCACGAAGAGGTCCTAAGATGCCGCCTCTTGCATAAAATGCAGTAAAGTCGAATCCTGGGAGATCCTTATCAGGACCTTTTTCTCCATATCCTGATACATATCCGTACACTAGTTTAGGGTATTTCTCATGCAGAGTTTCCCAATCTAGTCCTGCTCTCTTGAGCGGTGACTGACGCCAGTTGCAGATAAATACGTCCGCAGTTGCCAGAAGCTTCTCTAAAGCCTCTCTTCCCTCCTCAGACTTTGTGTTGAGCGAGATACAAGTCTTTCCTGCATTCTCAAGATCATAGGATGTGTTCTCCTTCTGGTCTAAAGGTCTTCCTTCGTTAACCGCAGTGTAACGTAGTGGATCCCCCATAGGCGGCTCAACCTTTATAACCTCAGCTCCTAGGTCAGCTAGAAATCTTGCTGTGCAAGGTGCGGCGATAAATGTTGCCATCTCAACGACTCTGATTCCCTCAAGTGGTCTATTTCCCATTTTATCCTCCTTGAATTTATCTATATGTTTGATGCGTTTTAAAACATTAACATGTCACGGAATGTTTCGAGGTTAGTCTTAACCTGTTCAAACTGCTTCATCTGTCTATCAACCTCAACTATGGCCAGTGGCAGATCAGCTTTTTCACAAGCTTCCTTAATACATACGAAGTCGAATTCCTCAGGATCACAAAACTTTGTCATTACCACGACAACTCCCTTTGCGCCTCTCTCCTTCGCTATATCTATAATCCACTGAATTCTTGGCTTTTCTACGTTATAGAGAACTGAGCAATTGTCAGTGTTTGCAAACTTAACAGCGAGAGCTTGTAGTGGATCATCTCCATCTGGCACATCAGTTCTATACTGCCTTGAATGTGCACAGACATCATCCGCTACGATATGAATTCCTATCTCATCGAAAGCTTCACTTAATCCTGCCATGTCGGTAAGAATTCCAGATACAACGACCGGATAATTACCTACGCTCTCCTCGGCAGCCTCGAGTTCGGCGATAAGTTTATTTACAAGAGCGGTATGTTCCTCTACAAGCATATAGTTAGCGCTTGCAAATATATCGCTTCTCTCCTGCACCGTCACTTCTGCATGCCTTGCAAGTAGTTCATCCACACGTCTCATCGCTTCGTTGTGTTCGTTATAAAGCTTGTTCGATTCTGCTAGCATATCCATAGAGAACTTCGCGCCAGTACATTCCTCAAGATCCTTAATGACTCTTTCGTATCCAGCCCTCGTATAGGCGATTCCATATGCAGGCTTTCTGTTCTGCGGATAGGTCATAGGTATGAATTTGATGTCTGGAACCGCGTATTTCCAGTTCTCCCCCATGGTCTTGAGAGTGTCACAGAGAGACGGGATTATAATCGCGCTCGCACCCTTGAACTTTCCAGCAATTCCTAGTTCTAGGATTGATTGCACGATAGAGCACATGAATGCAGGAAAGTATTCCTTAGCTCTGTTAAGCTCCATGTCTGCACCCCAAGTTCCCATTGGAACAAGCCCCATCGAGTGTACAATTTCATCGGGTGTGTAATAAGGAACTGTGAGCACTATCTTCTTGCCTTCTGATAGGTACTTATCCATCTGCTTACGAGGAGATGATGCTATCTCATGAAACTCTTTAATTGAACTGTATGTCATAGCTACTTATCTCCTTTCTCAGCTTTGTTTGACTCCATAATTTCCATAAGGCCCTGTACTCTCGTGTCATATTGTGCTTCAGAGAAGTTCCTTGGGTCCGCCTGGTCTCCGTCAAAGCTTGTTACCGGTATATCGCAAGCTTCTCCAATCTGTCTGCTCATCTCGTACATGAATCCGCTCCATAGCTTGCATGAACGGTTTGTGTGTACAAGCAATCCTTCTACGTGGTTGTCCTTGCAAAGCTTGATTCTCTTATCTCTCGACTTCTCGAGGTTTATAGCATTTGGTACACTGCAGTAAGCCTTAATCATCTCTTCAAATGAATGATAGTCAAACCCAAAAGCATCCGCATATATCGTTGTTACCATGTTGATGCCGCGATCTTTGAGCCCATGAGATGTTGCTCTCAAATATGGCCAGCAAGCGATTCCCTCGAACATGATTCTGTACTTCTCTTCTGCCCTAAATGTACTTGTTCCATTTAGGTGATTTTCCTTATACTCCTTGAGCAGTGTCTCCATTGCTTCGCCTGCTTCTTCCTTACCTCTAGCCGTAACCATTACAGCCATGTGGTTCAGGAGATCGAATCCATTGAACGGAGAAGGAACGTATTTTGCCTGCGCTGTCGCATCGAGCCAAGCTCTGCTCGCTCTACAGCTAAAACCTGTAACCTGCTTGAACTTTTCATCATCCCACTTCAGTACAAATAGCTTCTCGAGTTGGTGAACTGCATCCCAGAACTGAGCGGAAACATATTCAACTTCAGCGTCAGATACTTCGTAATCAGGGTTAAATGGTATGTCGAGGATAATCATCGGGATATTTAAATCTCTTGCTAGATTCTCGTACCACTTGATCATGCAGTTACAGATATTGTTGCAACATAGAAGCACATCTGGCATCGCTACATCCTGCTCTGGACACTCCTTGAGCTTTGCATATGCGAGGCTCACCCTCGCATATGCGCAGATATCGTTCGAATAACCATCTGCTTCAGCGACATTACACATTCTCTCTCCTGCGCCGCGGGCAGCGATTCCTGCAGCCTGATTTTCAGGATACGCAGTAGCAATTCCCTAAGGTCTCTGGAATCTCTACCGGAAAGTTACTTGAAACCCACGCAACTGGAATGCCTTCCTTCTTAGCTTCAATCGCACTTGCAAATGCATCACCAGCAATTTTTCCAAGCTTGAATTTAGCTGAATTAGGATCAATAGGCTTCTTAGGCTTTTTGATTTCCTCTGCCATAACCATACCTCCTCATTTGTTTTTGTTAATCTATTAGTAAAGTTTAATTGTATATCTTAACTTTAAACTCAATCTGCACTATTATTGTTAATTTTATAACATCATTTGGTAAATTTTTTACTGCCCTTGTGAGCAGTAAATCTATTTTTTATTACTTCTAAAAGCATAAACAGCTGCACCGATTGCTCCAAAATACTGTGCAAGTGAATCATACTCTATCTGAACTTCGAGAGCCTTACTCATCGCATCTCTTACTGCACCGTTTTTTGCAACGCCACCAGACATACATACCTTCTCTTTGACTCCGGCTCTACGCGCAAGTGAACTAACCCTCGAGGCTACGCTGTTACAGATTCCAGCGATCACATTTTCTCTGCTCTCACCATTAGCAAGCTGGCTAATCACTTCAGATTCAGCAAAGACTGTGCATGTGCTTGAGATAGTAGCAGGACTATCCGCTTTTGATGCTAATACCTCTAATTCAGAAATATCTGCTCTTAGTATGTTCGCCATCACATCTAGGAATCTACCTGTCCCAGCTGCGCACTTATCATTCATCACAAAGTTTGTCATCCTTCCTGAATCGTTAAGGCAGATTACTTTGCGTCCTGACCGCCTATATCTATTACAGTCCTCACTTCAGGAAAAATAATTTGACTCCCTAGTGCATGACATGTGAGTTCGCTTACTTCTAGATCACAGCCTTCGTACTTATTTCTTCCATAACCAGTAACAACGCTACATGAAATATCAGATTCATTAAGTCCTGAGACCTTCATAATCTCCGCTATGACTTCCTCTGGACCAGCTGTACCAAGCCCTCCAACTCTTAGAGCCTTTGCGACAATCTTTTTTCCATCCTCGAGTATCACGCTCTTCGATGTAGTTGATCCTATGTCTAGTCCAAGAGTAAACATCTGATAATCTCCTTTCCATGTACGTCTCTATGTACAATTTCATTATATATCTCGTTATTTTATAGTCAACCAACTTTGTTAAAAAAATATTATAGTTGTTTTTTTCAAGTGTGTATTTAATAATTTTTTTAATGGTTTTTATTTTTTATGACCCCAATAATTGAATTTCTAAGCGTTTTTAATAAAAAAAGAAGGGTATTCCCTTCTTAAAATAGTTTTTTTCCTATAAAAAAATTGTAATAGCACCATCCGTGTATTCGCCAATCCGCGCTATTTAGCTATAAGATAAATCTTAATTATAAAATTAATCCACCTTTATCTTATCCCAAAGCTTTGACATTCTCTCCATGCTCTTGGCGTCTGTACCATTCTTTTTAAGCTGCTTCATATACATCTCTTTTGGTACCCCCATCTTCTTATATGCACCAAGATACTTCTTGGAATAATTAGTCATATATACGAAGAATCCGCCCATATATGCAGCACCTACTACAGCCAAAACTGCTGCTGCAATCCATGTCCAGAAAAATCCGCAAGCAAAAATCAAAACTATCCATACAATTCCGAGAATTCTATTAAGCTTTGTAATCTTTTCAATATTGATAGATTTTGGAACCTGGATATCTTGCTCTTTCATCTGTTTCTTATATAAATTCTGCTGATAGCCTTTCGACTGTCTTATGTATTGTGGTGGTCTCTGCTTACCTTTGCTCATTTCATTATTCCTTTTCTAATTAATCTAGTGTAGTATTTTAACACAATTTATTCACTCTTTTCAAGCGATTTGAACATCTCCTGCATCGTTGGGTTATTTTTGGTAAGTTTTTTTATCGTCAAATCCTCAGCTTTATTATTCGCTAGCCTCAAGTTATTCTCTGAGGAAGTTAAAGCCTTCTTGATCTTTTCAAGATGGTTAATCGATTTATCTATCTCATCTATCGCTTCCTGGAATTTTCTAGAAGCCAGATCATAATTTCTCGCAAAAGCACTTTTGAAATTCTCCATGTCTTCCTCGAAATGGGTGATATCAACATTCTGTGCCTTAATCGTCTCCAGTTCCTGCTTGTACTTTAGAGAGTTATATCCCATGTTGCGAAGCAGTGATATCATCGGGATGAAGAACTGCGGTCTTATCACATACATCTTCTCATATCTATACGATACGTCCACAATCCCCTGATTGTAGTATTCATTCTCAGACTCTAGCATCGAAACGAGCACTGCATATTCGCACTTTTTTTCTTTTCTATCTTTGTCAAGCTCCTTGAAAAAATCTTCATTCTTATGCTTTGTCGCTGTCGTATCCATCTCGTTCTTCATTTCAAACATTATAGATACGACCTCAAGCCCTGTCCCATCCTTCTCTCTAAATATATAATCGCCCTTGCTTCCACTGCGAGCATCGTTATCCTTTTCAAAATATGCATTCTGAAATGCAGTTGCTCTGAGCTTATTAAATTCTATCTCACAGTGCTGCTCTAGAGTCTCTCCAACCATCTTAGTGGATTGACGAGCCTTGAGATCCTTGTAGTAATCTATTTGTTCATCCTTCATCTTAAGCTTGGTCTCATACTCGTCCTTAAGCACCTGTATATTTAGTTCGGCCTGCTTTTCACTGACCTTTAGCTCACCAGAAAGTCTTTGAAGCTGCTCCTTCTTTTGTGAAATTTCTTCATCTAGAGAAGCTGCTACCTTGCGATGTTCAGATTCTTTTTCATCGACTAACTTCCTATATTCAGATTCCTTCTGCTGCACTGCCTCATTGACTGCTAATGCTTTCTCCTTGTCATATGCCTCGATGCTAGCACGAAGCCTTACTATTTCCTGATCTTTATCTGAGATAATTTCTTGGACTTTCTTTTCTGTCTCAGCCTTTGCAAGATTAACAGCCGCAGCCTTATCCTCTTTGTACTGTTCCTCAGCACGCTTTATCTCACTGTTAAATTCTCTATCTCTGACCTGCTTAACTATTGCTGCATAGCCGGCCTCGTCTATTTGAAATACTTCGCCGCACTTAGGGCATTTTATCTGCTGCATAATATTCCTCCTACGAAGTGATACTACTATTTTATACAAAAAAGCTTCGGTGAAAAAAACCTTTAATCTCATCACCGAAGTTATTTTTTTAATTTAATCAATCAAATAACCATCTTTTATTTTAGTAACATTACTAATCAAAATATCATATATGTGCGATTCATCATTATGCACGATTAAAGGCTATTCCCAGCTACTTATCATCAGGTATTACCTCTACATCTACATCTACCGCATCCTTGGTAAACTCATCTTCTAGTTCCTTACTAGCAGAGTCATCTCTATGATAAGACCCAGATTCCGAATAATAATATTGATTAGACTCATCCGTTCTACGACTTCCAAATCTCTTAGAGATAGCCTGAACTAGCACAAGTATGCCGACAACAATCCAAAAAAACAGGGCTTAAAATTATAGCCATCACCGCTGACAAAAGTATCAGCATGATAAATATTCCAATCAAGCAGCCGAGGCCACCATCATCACGATAGTACATCTCATTTCCCCCTATGTATTAACCTTCACCATTTCGATGATATATTGCTTTTCTTATATCGCGTATTATAACACATCGTGTTTGTGTTTTAGGTGACGCAATGATAAAGAACCCCTTATGAAAAACGAATTAAAGTATTAAAAAATGGGGCATAAGCCCCATATCTTATATGAATAGTATCTGCACTTATTATTGGATTTAGCCAAAGTATCTCTTTAGAAGTCCAGCAAATGCCTTTCCGTGTCTAGCCTCATCTCTAGCCATCTCATGAACTGTGTCATGAATTGCATCTAGATTAGCAGGCCTTAGCTCTCTTAGCTAGGTCAAACTTTCCAGCAGTTGCACCATTCTCAGCATCTACTCTTAGCTGCAGATTCTTCTTTGTGCTGTCTGTTAGAACCTCTCCTAGAAGCTCAGCAAACTTTGCAGCGTGCTCTGCCTCTTCGTAAGCAGCCTTCTCGTAGTATAGTCCAACTTCAGGATATCCTTCTCTATGAGCAACTCTAGCCATTGCAAGGTACATACCTACCTCGCTGCACTCTCCCTCAAAGTTAGCTCTTAGATCAGCCATGATATCCTCGCTAGCACCCTGAGCAACACCTACAACGTGCTCTGCTGCCCAATACATCTCACCTTCCTGCTTCTTGAACTTCTCTGCAGGAACTCCGCAAACTGGACACTTCTCTGGTGCCTGATCTCCCTCGTGAACGTAACCACATACCTGACATACAAACTTAGCCATTTCATACTCCTTTCTTCAGCATTGCTGAACTACATAAAATAAAGTCATTTTGTTAATCATACTATGCACGACTCTTCGCCATGCAACCTGGGCAAAGTCCATAAAATTTTACCTCGCACCCATCTATTGAACCAATAAAGCTACTCTGGCCAATTTTAACGATTTCACCCTTATCGGTATCAATATCGAGAACGGCACCGCATCTATTGCAGAAGAAGTGCGCATGAGGCTTTACATTATAATCATACCTTGTGGCCCCATCCGTGATAATAGTCGAAACCTCTCCCATACCTTCAAGCTGTTTCAGATTTCTATACACGGTCGCGATACTAAGATTAGGCATACTAGCCTTCAGCTCTGAATAAAGTGTCTCCGCCGTAGGATGATCCCCTCTATTCGATAGTTGATCTTTAATTGCTTGACGCTGCTTGCTATACTTAATCATTAGTCTCCTCTAATATTGATAATCGTTATCGTTATCAATATAATACCACATCAGATTTGATTGTCAACAACTAAATTGAGAAAAATTTAAATTTATCATTTAATATACCAGTAATGTTGCTATTATCTATTCGTTATGCTAATCTAACTATAAATGAAGGAGGGATATTTCATGAAAATTCAGAAGTCTTCAGAAGATTATTTAGAGACAATGCTGATGCTTAGTGAGCAGAGAGGATATATTAAGTCCATCGATATTGCAAGGCATCTCGATGTTACGAAGCCTAGCGTTTCATATGCTACCAAAAGGCTCAGAGAGAACGGCTACATTACTATGGACGATGATGGTCTGATTCACCTCACTGAGACTGGAATGTCTATAGCTACAAAAATTTACGATAGGCACAAGATGCTTTCCCGTTTCTTAAACCTACTCGGTATTGATAAGGAAACTGCTGATGAGGATGCTTGCAAAATCGAGCATGATATCAGCCAAGAGACATATGAAGCTATTTGTAACCATGTTAACAACTTCTTGGCAGAGTGCCCTGCTATGAACCATGATGATGAACCATTAGCATAGATTTATATAAGAATTTTATGAGCATATAATCAGCCATCTCTATTAAGAGGTGGTTTTTTTACTGCACTGAATTGTCTTTTTTCTTATGCATAGCTGTTTACTTGTCATGCCTTATATGGCAAAATTAATTTGTGATATGGCATCACTAGTCCATATATTAATAGTGTGTTTTCTTCACTGTTTTGATTCATTATTATAGTGCACTTTTCCTTTTGCACTACGTATAATCAAGACGGGAAGCGTAAGTTATTGCTGTCACGCCTTATAAGGAGGTTACCCATGACAGAACTTGAAAGAAAGCGCAAATTCCCGATAGCCTTTTGGATTTGTGGCTGTACAGAAATCTTTGAGCGTCTATCCTTCTATCTTGGACGTTCTCTGATTCTAGTTTTTGTTACTACTGCTGTTGCATCTGGTGGACTTGGTCTTGCTAATACAACAGGTGCAAAGATGCAGGCGGATTTAACCGCTTATTCATATCTTGCAGGTTTCCTAGGAGCATTCATCACCGATAAATTAGTGGGTGCTAGATATACTACTCCGGTCGGAATGCTCATCATCGCAATCGGATACTTCTCTGGATCCGTTGCACAGGATGCCACGCTTGTATATGTAATGGTATTTTTGCGTTGCATTTGGACTGGGTCTATTTAAGACTGGTCCACTTATCGGAAGAGTTGTACGCCCTGAGGATCTTAACTCAGCATATTCTATCCGCTATTCACTCGTTAACGTCGGCGCATTCTTCGGACCGCTAGTTGCGGGAATCCTTTATCAATACACCTTTAAATCAGGCAATATTCTAGGTTTCCGCCCTTGCTTTAGACTTGCCGCTATATCAATGCTTCTTGGTTGTATCTGGTTCACAGTTGGAATGCTGCTAAAGGGTAAGGACTACGGCAAGAAGCCATTTAAGATGTACAAGACGGAGGAAGAGTTACAGAGAGAAGCCGAGGAGAAAGCAGCGGCAAAGACACATCAAAAGATGACTCTTCTCGAGAAGAAGCGTGTGTCCGCAATCGTGCTTGTTTCAGCCTTCCAGATTATATTCTGGATGTTCTGGTATCTGGCTTATCTACCAATCTACTACCACTGGGCAGAGAACATGAATTGGAAGGTTGGTGGATTTACAGTTCCTGTAACTTGGTTTGACTCACTAAACGCTCTGCTATGTGTAATTTCCGGACCTCTCACTGCGCTTCTATGGCAGAAGCTTGCAGCTCGCCCACAAGGTGATATAAGTATATTCAAGAAGCTTGGTCTTGGATTAGCATTCCTCGGTATCGGATACATCTACTATGCAGTTATCGACATCGTGCGTGGAGATAGCAAACCTACAGTACTGTTACTGATTATATTCTTCCTATTCTTAACACTAGGAGAGATGTTCTTCTCACCTCTTGGAAATGCATTTATCGGACAGTACTCACCAAGCCGACTTCTTGCTATCATGTCGGCCGTATGGGGTCTAGGTCTATTCGCTGCTGCTAAGCTATACGGAAATGTATATGCATTTGCATTTAGTGGAAAGTTCGCATTCTCCAAAGCTTGTATAACAATCGCTGTTATTGCATTTGTAAGCACGGTTATCCTATTCGCTATCGACGGAAAGTTAATGTCGCTAGTTAAGGATAAGGACGAAGAATAAAATAAAGAAATTGATGCATTATAGATGTATTTACACGTTTAATATATGGCTTAAAGCTCCGCTATCAGCGGAGCTTTTTAATGTTATATTGCATAGCATTGCTATAGTAACAATATCGCTGTGTGGCTATATACCCCCTTTCAGCTAATGCAAAAATCACAACCATCAGCTTAGCTGGTGGTTTGTTTTGGCCCTATTTGCAAATTTATCGAATATCATAAGGGAGCTTTTTCTTTCAAATATCCGACAATTCTTGATACAGAATACTTGTGATACAGAATGCTTTGACGGTATTTCTACAAGCATATGTATATGGTTGGGGCATAGCTCAGCCTCAACAATGTTGATACCTTTAAAAGCAGAACCAATA
>BNJU01002079.1_pt1 | contig 46776 bp, 50 predicted proteins | sample 8539281 | NCBI WGS metagenome assembly BNJU01 (sample SAMD00202456, study PRJDB9452) | human saliva metagenome | isolation source: human saliva | place: Japan
GAGCATCATCAGTGTAATTTTTTTGTTCATTTGTATGTTATAATTTTTAAGTGTGATAAAATTGCTTGTTCTTAAAAAGGAAGGGAAAGAGGCACATTTTCATGTGGAAACCTTGTAGCTGTTAATGAGCCGTTTTCTTTTCCCGCTTCCATCGTTGATTGTTTACAGATAATATGAAAGAGGCTTGTCGTCGTCATTATCGGATGAAGTGTCAGAAGCGCTTGAATCTGCCGGTATTGAGTTTTGAGAAAACAACATTGCTTGTTGCTCGCTTTGTTCTTCCGCTTTACGGATTTTTCTCCAATAGCGAAGTTTGCTCACCCTGCATCTTGGCGATGTTCTCCTTGTACTTATCCAATGAGATCTGAGTCTTGAAGCTGCCGAATGGTCTCTTTGACTTCTTTCTCATCAGCCTCCTCACAGTTCTTTTGCCCATTTTTTTGCAGGCGGACTAAGTCACGTGCGAGGACGGACTGCCCTGACATCTCGGTTTCGTCCGATGTGGACTCAATGGGCAGAATTAATTCCTCACGGGCGACCTCATCCTCATCAACTCGCTCCATCTCGAAATCAACGTCCATCTCGTTGTCCTCTTCCTTCATGTCCTCTTTCTTTTTCGGAGTTCTGAGGTGCAAAATTAGTACTATTCTGCTCTGAATTTTTCAGATGAAGAAGCAGAGGAACTTAATGAGGATAATAGGGGAAATGGAACGGCTTTTTGCCAATCAGTACAAACTCGGCTGATCTTCTTTTCCTTCTCCTTTTTTTGTCCGTCTTTTTTTCCTTCGTCACTTCATTCTCCTTAGTCTGCTCATTGCCCTTTTTATTTTTTTCTTGATAAGGATGCCATACGGAGATACATACCGCATATAGAAGTACAGGATACCCAGCATTATCCAAATGATGATGAGTATCAGTATAAAACTGAAAAGTATTGTTTCCATCATAGTGTTATTGTTGTCTTGCGTCTTTGTTTTGCTGCCGCACTGTTGAGCAATTCCAAATGTTCACGCAGGTGTTCCCTAAGAATGTTGTCTATATATGCGGCTATGGAAACACGCTCCCCCAAGTCCTGCAACACGTTGCGCAGGTTCTGCAGCGTTTCCAGATTAATGGAGAAGGCTGTCCGCATTTAGGGAGCGGACGGGATGAAAAGTACAGGAACAGTAGTCCTCTATGGAAAGGGAGGACACGCCGGGCTTTTCCATTCTCGGCTTCCTTTCCCGTTTCTGTTCCGTGTTCCCCGTTTCCTCTCTTTCTATTTCATCTACCGGTTTTTCTTTTGCTGTTTTCGTTTCTTTCGTCTCTTCTAAATTATTGTCTTCCTCCCCTGATGTTGCAGGGGAGGACTCAGTATCCTCGGAAGGGTCAGAAGGGTTTGGGTATCGTGACAGGTTTTACTACGACATTGTCCTCTGCCATTTTCTTCAGCTTGTTTTCCAGCTGTTGCTTTCTTTCCTCAATCGTTGCCATTTTCTGTTTTCGTTTTTAGTTTGAGACGTTGAATTATCTCATTGACGAGTTCGTCCAGCCCTGTACCCATTCGTAATCCCCTTGCAGGGAGGCTGATAGGGTGAGGCGGAACACTCCGCGCAGTCCGTATGTGGAAAGTTCGTGAGAGAAGCGGTGCGTGGCATATACATAGCCGGGCAGGAGCGTGAGTTCGTATTCATGGATGAGCTTTGTATATTCATCGATGATGATGTTCCTTACTCTTCTGTCCACCTTGTTCCAGAACAGGATAATGTCCTTTATCCGAGGTCGGACATCGAAAACTCAATCTCCGTGATAGTCTTGGCGTATGCCAGACATGAAACCAACGACTGAATGTCGGCTTCAATCGGAGAAAGGATATAGTCCATCTGAAGGGACAGTTCCATCAGTTCAGTTGTTCCAGCATGTCCCGGGAAATCAAATATAACCAACTGGTACTTCTCGTTGCTGATTCCGTCGATTTTTACTTCGTGCAGTCCTGACGGCTTCCTTGGGTGCAGACTTGTAAATTCTGTATGCTTTTTTGCCGAGGTGATGAAAGTACTCCTGCATGGATTTGGAAAGCTCTTCGCTCTCCTGAACGATACTTTTCTCACGTTCCCTCAGTTTGTAGAAAGAGTCTTGCGACAGGTCGCAGTCCATCACGAAGAGTTGATGCCTTGCTCGTAGTACAATATGCTGCTTACGATTTCGGCAAAAGTACTTTTCCCTCCTCCCTTTTGGGAAGAAGCCCAGAAAAAAAGGGGGCGTTGTTCTTTGTTCTCCATAATGATAATTTCTTAGTTCATATTATTTGTCTATTTGATGTTTGGATATTCTCTCATTATTAAGAGTCATCAGCAGACAGTTTGCTCTGACTGCGTATGGTTCGGGCGATAGTCCAAAATGACGATTTCAAGTTCTTACAATTTGTTGTATTGACAATAGTTTGTCATGACAATAAATTGTTATGAATATATATTGTTCCTTCTTGTCATCTTTGGTGCAAGCAGGCGATAATATGATATATCTATTGCTTGTGTTATCATACCATTGTTCGCTCGTTCTGACTGCAAAAGTAAATGATATTTCTGCTGATTTTATTACAGCGATGAAGTGCAGGAAATACGAGGAAAAAGAGTGAATATCTCTGATAATGAGATATTTGAAAATCTGCCGTAACTTTGCAGGCAAGAATAATACATGGAGGTAACGTCCCGAAGCAGACACCCCAAAAGGGTGGATACTTCAATCGTATCAACTCTTGATATTGGCAAGGTGTGTCTTTGTAACACAAACCGCAGTTTGTACCACAAAGACCCTTGCCCCGAAAGGGAGATGAAATTACTCCAAAGTCGTAATTAGAAGATAAAACGGATATGAATAAGGAAACGGAACATGGTTCAGAACGAAACAAAGCAGAAAAAGCCCCGTTGGGACAACTGGCATGTACGGTTGCCCAACCCCAAAGACCAGCAAACGGGCGATAGATTTGTTTCAGCGTTCGGGCGTGAAACCAAGTCGGATTTCGTGCGCGCTCGCATTCTTGGAGAGAGTTTCAAGGTGATTACGGTGGATAAATCTGCCGTAGAATATTACCGAAAACTCTCGGAACTGACGGCACAAATCCATAAGATCGGCGTGCTGTATAACCAAACTGTGCGCGCCATCAACAGCTATCACAGCGTAAAAACCGCACAGATTCTGCTTGAGAAGTTGGAGAAATTGTCGGCTCAAATCATTGCCTTGCAAGAGCAGGCTATCAATCTAACCATTGATTATAGAAAGAAGAAGTATTGAGAATTTTGTTAGAAAAATGATAGCAAAAATTTCAGCAACGGAGAACCTCGGAGGGGCATTGGGCTACAACTTCAAAAAGGTGGAGAAAGGGGAAGCAAGTATTCTCCTTGCTCAAGGCTTGTATCAAAACAAAGAGGGAACTTATACGATGGTAGAGGTGTTTGCCGATATGCAAGCAGTTATTCCGAGAAATGCCGAACAAAAAGATGGTGTTCCATTGTTCGCTCAATCCGCACCCAGACGAGAAACTCTCGGATGAAACACTCATGCAGATTGCAAGAGAGTATATGGAAGCACTCGGCTATGGCAACCAACCCTATATCGTATTCAAGCACAACGACATCGCCCGTGAGCATATCCACATCGTGTCGCTTCGAGTGGACGGTCGTGGAAGAAAGATTAACGACAGGTTTGAGAAAAGCGGAGGAGCAAGCAGATTACCGATGCCTTGGAGAAAGAGTTTGGTCTCATTCCAAGTTCAAAGGTTGCTGACAAAGCGATGGAAAGAAACGCCCAAAGATTGACATCACCAGAGGAAACATCAAGGAGCAGGTGGCAAGTGCCCTCCGCATGGTGCTGAAACATTATCAGTTCTGCTCATTAGGAGAGCTGAATGCCATTCTTTCCCGATACCATCTTGCAGTGGAAGAAGTGAAGACAGAGTTTCGGGGAAAGAAATATGACGGACTTGTCTATGTCCCAACAGATGATAAAGGGAGACAAGGTAAGCAGCCCTATCCACGCCTCGGACATTGGACGTGGTGTGGGCTATACTGCCGTACAGAACAGGATGCAGAAAGTCCAAACAAAAGCTATCAAAGCCACTGAGATCAATCATCAGGTACAAAGGGTGTTACAAACAATGCGTACCTCTCCCAAAGACGGAGGAAGAACTTCGGCAAACGATTGGAGGAACAAGGCTTGCGTGTGGTAATCCGAAAGAACGAAAAGCGGTCGTATCTATGGCATTACCTTTATTGACGATGAGCAGGGTGTTGCACTCAATGGCTCCTCGATTGGGTAAGGGATATGCCGCTAATGTATTTCAATGGCTATTTCTCTAATCCAACACGTAATCCATTTCTTGGATGAAACGCTGTATGGCAATCCGTCTGTCCCGTTTGGATCAATCGCCAACCGTTCAACCCTTGCAGATCAAATACGGAGAAAGCGACAACCTCGTCGATGAACTTATCGAGGATATGGCAGATGGTTCTTTCCTGCCTACGGGCAACGATGATTGGAAAGGAAGCTGCATGGCAGCGTAAGCTCCGAAAACTAAAGTAAGGTAAATATTAGACGAAGAAAACATTAAATAAACGAGTATTTCTATCTCCCTCCCTTCGGATGGGGGTTGAGAAAGCTACAAAAACATAGCATTATGGCACAGGAAGATGATTTAAGAGCATTAGGTAAGGTTATGGACTTTATGAGGGGCATATCAGTGATATTCCTCCTCGTTAACTGTTATTGGTTCTGTTACGAGGCATTTCATGTCTGGGGGTTTACGCTTGGCATCATTGATAAGATACTGATGAATTTCCAGCGAACCACAGGATTGTTCTCGTCCATTCTCTGGACAAAACTCTTTTGTGTGGTATTTCTTGCCCTCTCCTGCTTGGGGACAAAGGGTGTGAAAGAGGAGAAAATCACGTGGGCAAAGATTTGGACGGTACTTTTCTCTGGCTTTGTCTTTTTCTTTCTCAATTGGTGGCTACTAGTATTGCCCATTGGTAAGGTTGGTGCAGCTTCGCTCTATATCTTCACGCTCTCCATTGGCTATATCTGCCTGTTAATGGGAGGTGTATGGATGAGCCGACTACTCAAAAACAACCTGATGGACGATGTTTTCAACACAGAGAACGAGAGTTTCATGCAGGAAACACGGTTGATGGAAAATGAATACTCCGTCAATCTTCCTACACGCTTCTACTATAAGAAGAAATGGAACAACGGTTGGATTAACGTGGTCAATCCGTTCCGTGCCTCAATGGTACTTGGAACACCGGGTTCGGGTAAGTCCTACGCTATCGTGAACAACTACATCAAGCAGCAGATTGAGAAAGGCTTTGCGATGTATATCTACGATTATAAGTTCCCCGATTTGTCGGAGATAGCCTACAATCACCTGCTTCATCATTTGGATGCCTACAAGGTAAAACCGCAGTTCTTCGTGATAAATTTCGATGATCCGAGAAAGTCGCATCGGTGCAATCCTATCAATCCTGCCTTTATGACAGATATATCAGATGCCTACGAGAGTGCCTATACCATCATGCTCAACCTTAACCGCTCGTGGATACAGAAGCAGGGAGATTTCTTCGTGGAGTCGCCAATTATCTTGCTGGCAGCCATCATTTGGTTTCTAAAAATCTATGAGAACGGTAAGTATTGCACCTTTCCTCATGCCATTGAGTTCCTGAACCGCCCCTACGCACAGATATTCCCGATACTCACCTCCTACGATGAGCTTGCCAACTACCTTTCACCCTTTATGGATGCTTGGGAAGGCGGAGCGCAGGACCAGTTGCAGGGACAGATAGCCAGTGCCAAAATACCACTGTCTCGTATGATAAGCCCTGCTCTCTATTGGGTGATGACGGGCGATGATTTTTCACTTGACATAAACAATCCCAATGAGCCGAAAGTCCTTGTTGTAGGTAACAACCCTGACCGACAGAATATCTATTCGGCAGCACTTGGTCTGTACAACAGCCGTATCGTAAAGCTCATCAACAAGAAGAAGCAACTCAAATCCTCAGTGATTATCGACGAGTTGCCGACCATTTATTTCCGTGGACTTGACAACCTCATTGCCACGGCGCGAAGCAACAAGGTGGCGGTTTGCTTGGGCTTTCAAGACTTCTCACAGCTTACCCGTGATTATGGCGACAAGGAAAGCAAGGTGATTCAAATACGGTAGGCAATGTGTTTTCCGGGCAGGTAGTCGGTGAGACGGCTAAGACGCTTTCCGAACGGTTTGGTAAGGTGCTTCAGCAACGCCAGTCCATGACCATCAACCGTAACGATAAATCCACCTCAATCTCCACACAGATGGACAGCCTTATCCCTGCAAGCAAGATTTCAAACCTCACACAAGGTATGTTTGTAGGTGCGGTGTCCGACAACTTTGATGAACGCATTGACCAAAAGATTTTCCATGCAGAGATAGTGGTGGATAGTGCTAAGGTATCGGCAGAAATGAAAGCCTATCAGCCCATACCTGTAATAGTAGACTTTACAAATGAAGTTGGCTCTGATAATCTCAAAGAGACTATCGAAGCCAACTACCGTAAAATAAAACAAGAAATCCTCTCCCTCGTGATTTCTGAGATAGAACGAATAAAAGCCACTCCGGAACTTACCCACTTAATTAAGGAGTAGGTCTTGGTAGAAAGAAAGATTGTTTCTCTAATAATTTGCCTTGAGGAGTGACTGCTTCTTGAAGCTGGACAAACCGTAATATACTGTCCTTGTAGACCGGATAGTAGTTTGTACGTACAATGTCTGAAAGTTGTTTCATCTCATACGGTAATTCCCTTAAACGCTCCAACCAAACTTCCTCCAAAAACTTATCTGTGGTCAATACCGAAAGTGTTTTCTCTAATTCTACTAACTTGGTAGGGATAGAACGTGTGCGGACTTGGGACAGATAGTTTACTGCTTCTGGGGTAACACCCTCACTGCGAGCTATCGCTTCGGCAGCCATGAGCAGAATCTCTGCATAACGATAGACACCGACATATTGCTTTGGCTGTGCAGTTATCTCCGTACCGGAGGAAAGCCAATAGTATGGAGCTGGGGAAAAGATTTCAAAAATGGTTTTACCATCATCCTTTACCTTGAAAAAAAGTATGGAAAAACTGGTGATCTTTTCCTCTCAAGTCTTCATCACCATAACAAGCTAAAAGTGTACGTGTCGGTCGAAAAGCGTTAAAAGCCACATGCTCTTTGACATTATCCCAGTTCTTGGCTATTTTCGGAAATGCAAAAGAAGCCCGTGAGAGCGTATTTTCTCCATAGATGACATATAGATATTCATCATTAGTAGGCGTTGTGCGGAGTATATTGAAAGCGGATTGGTCTTCGCGGACGCCATTGGAAGCAAGTTGGTGCTTTGCCTGACTTGATAATAGGGCGCAGTATTTCTGCTGCCTCAACATATTTGTCCTTTTGCAACGGTCTGCCACTCATGTGCAGATAGACATCACCCAACAAGGCACGAGCGACCAAAGATGTCACATGCGATTTGTTTTCAACAAAACTTTTATCCGGTAAAGTCGCGATGGCTTCAAGCAAATCTTTCTCTACCTTGGCATAAGATGTTTCCATACTGAGGTATGAGGAATCTGCCCGTTTATCAGGGAATGCCCCGAAAACACGGATAAGATAAAAGCGGTTGAAGGCGCGGAAAAATTTAGCCTCACCTATAAGTTTTGCCTGTTCTGCTGGATTTAATCCTAACGTATTTGGTATTTGTTGGATGATGGTATCTGCTGCCTCTATTCCATCAAAACAGGTAGAATATATTTGCTTAGCCAAATCCTTGACAGAAGGGGCTGTCATATTTTGCATTGTAAGTGCAGGGTAATAGCCCTGAGTCGCCTCACTTTCAAATAGTCCCGACAGGTAACTTCCCCACGCCAAGGGTATGCCGTTATCTTGATCCGTAGAAAGATAAAGTTGTGATAGACCTTTGGTATAAAGTTCATTCACAGCTGCGCGGGCTGCTATTGAGTCCCCATACGTTTTCGTTATATTTCCAACCGGTTCTACGGATTCGTTTTGACAGGAAGAAACGAAAATAACTCCCATTATAAGAAATAAAACTTTTTGACTTTTATATTATTTCGCATAAATCATTTGTTTTAAAATGAATAACTATAGCTTATCTGACTGGTCAGAGAAGAAGAATTTGTTAATGTCGCTTCTGACAGGGAGCGGTGCTGATAGGCAACACTGGCATTTAATCCATGCCGTTTGAGAAAACGATAACTGGCATGCCACCGTGCATTGTAGATTGTTGCCAACTTCCTTCCCGCTTCCTGAGTTTGGTTGAAAGATAGTGTCAGTCCTGTTGTCAAGGCTTTCTTGAAAAGATGTTTCGAACCGGTAAGGGTTGGGCCTATCGTCAAAACATTCTTGCGTGATGCATAATTATTGCTGGCATTTATTCCTGCTGTCACAGAGAAATCCAAAGGTGTGAAGTCTATACCATAATTGGCGCCAAGATTCATAAATCTGGTCAGATTGCCCGGCATGATGTAACGCCCCTGTTTGTCCGCAGCTTCCTGATAACTTGCATTGGCAGAAAGTGTATGAGATTGTGTCTCACTGTTTCGCAATCGCCAGTTTAGATTCATGTCTATGCTGTTGTTCAACTGAGTAAACCGCAGGGTATCAAGGTTTTCGTATGGTGTTCGCTCATTAATGTAGTCAAATGAGGACTTGATATTGCGGTGCGCTTGATAGCTGGATATGGAAATCGAAGCAGTGAACTTGTCATTGGGTGTGAAATTGATATTGGCAGAACCCACAAAGCGCTTATTCCTTTCCTGCTTTGATTGGAAAGGTCATCTCTCTGTACACCTCCACTAAGTGCAAGGCTCAGTCTGTCCTTAAAGAAATTACGACTATAGTTGATTGTTACGTTCTCATAATCGTTGTTGAAGTAATATGCACCCAGTGTTTCGTAGTCAGGACTGATTCGTTCGTAGCCGATACCGATGGTATTTCCTAAAAGGCTGTATGTCAGGTCACCCTTGAAAGCATGGTAGTGGTTTCTCTCCTTCGTTCTTAAATCGCGTTGCATAATACTCAGACCATATTCCAAGGATAGCTTCAGGTCTTTGATTACATTCAAACTTCCTTCCACTCCTATGGCAATGTTGCCTTTGGGATATATTCCCAAAGCATCTGCATCAAAAGAGATGTCTCTCTGTTTATCCCTTGCTGTGAAAATTGTCCCGCCAACGGAGAACTTCTCTCCATCATATCCGGCTTTAACACCATATCCCCAACGCTCATAATTAGGACGGATTGCTGGATTAGAAGCATCAATATCCACCTTCCTTAAAAGCCGACCGCCCATTGCAGAGAGTCTCCATCTTGCAGGAGAAAGCTCTATCCCCACACCTGTAAATTGATGACCATTAAGCGTATAGGGGCTGAAACTCATCGACACATCACCGATATGTGCCCGTATCCACTTATAAGAAGGATGAAGACTCAGTCTGTTAGGCAACGAGGGGGTAAGAAAAGTTTGAACCATAATTGTTCAGGTTGAACGATAAGGGAATGTTCAACAACTCATATAGCGACAGGTTTACAGAACCGGACAGTTGATAGGTAAAGGATTGACGGGATTGTTTGGGCGTACTGTTGAATTGGGTGGCATTCGCAGAAATACTGCCGCTAATCTTGAACGGTTTCTTCTTACGGAATTCCAAAACTTCTTCCACGTTTTGAGCATGCACAGTATGGCTCCATACCGTAAGTATGAAGACTGACAAGGCAAAACGCATTATATAACACCTGTTGAAATATCTCATAATCCTGTATCTTTATTCCCCCGTTCTTTTTTCAAGTATAACATCAGCAACAATATAGGACCGGACACCATCCTTAACGAACTTCTTTACTCTGATGACACCCTTCCTGCCATCTGCTGTACGCACAAGGACGAAGTGCGATATGTTTGATTTGCTGAAACTCGTTTGTGCCATTTCTGACCATTTTGCAAATCGATTCAAATCCGAAGCTCGCTTGATGTTTTCGAAGACGGCATCATTGATATTGATACCTATTACACCTGGAGTATTAACAAATGTAGCTCCTTGCGCATGGTCTATTTCCGGAAAGGAATTGTTTTTTGCTTGATTGGGTGCAAAGAAGTAGCAGTAATTAAAAGAAGAGTTGAGGGCAAAAAATCCAAAATCCACCCATACTCCCGATTTATCTTGTGCTATCTGGTTGGATGTTAATACGCCCCCGAATTTAGCTGAGTAAAAGCATCCGATACTGTTTGGCTTCATTGATACCGAATTTAACATCATACTGTTTGATGATGCCGGTATTTGGCTTAATCGTAATTGTCTTTTCCTTTGTTTTTTCTTCTTTGCCATTTCCTGCTATCAATTGTAATTTGTAGGTCCCCGGATGCTCAAACCTCACGCTTGTTGTTTGCTTAGTAGGAGAAAGAACTTGTGCTCCATTACATACCCAATGGTAAGACAACCCTCCTGTGGTGAGATTGGTTGTTGTCAGTGTCAACGGCGCTTCCCAGTCCTGATCTACTGGTGATGGTTTATACGAAAAGTCTACTTGCATAGAAGGTCGCAAAGTAAAGGTCTTGGTAAGTTCCTCATACTTGCTCCCATTGAATACTCTCAGGCGAATTTTATGTTCACCGCCTTCAGCAAATGTTATAGCTTCAGGAAACCGCTTGCTGCATGTAGAGGGGGGACACCTCCTTCAAATGTCCATTCATATTTACTTCCACCTTTGCTCTTGTTTGTAATGGAAACAACTCCGGGAGCGATGTCATTGAGCCCAATGGAAAAATCAAAGTCTATCGTCATGGCAGAATCAACCCTGATGGTTTGCTGACTTGTCCTTTCCTCTACAGCATTCCACACTCGCAAAGTTATTTTGTGCTCACCAGCCTGAGTGAACACGACCTTAGCCGGAGTTCTCTCATTGGAACTACTAGGGGTGCCACCCTCGAATATCCATTCATACTCATCAGCCCCATAACTTTCGTTTTTCAATTGGATGGTTACAGGAGAGGTTTTATCTTCCGATGATTCGATTGAGAATGCAGACTCGATTGGAACAGCTGTCTCTTTGAGACAAGAAGAGACTAAGAAAGCCAACATGAATATTAGTACAGCCCTATTCTGCAGATTATTCTTTTTCATATTTCTTTTATCATCATATATCCTCTCGTTCAAAGATATGCAAATTGTCTTTGATGTCTTTGATATACAATTTATCACCACTCATATACAAAGGTCGGGGAGGCACTAATTGGTTCCTCGTTTCATCGAATTCTTCTTCGCTGATGACTTCATATTCCCAAACAAGTTTGCGAGCTTTATAATCGAAAAATACCAATCCGACGAATGTATCCAAAGTCCTCCTCTTTAATCCCCAAAAGGTGAAATAATCTCCTTGAAGCATCGGACTATATACACTTCGATAAGTTCCTATGCCCGTGGGATCGGCTTCCCGAAAATCATACTGTTCTGTAACTGCTAACAGCTCAGTGTCGATGATTTGAAAATCAAATCCACTAACACTTACAATGTTTTTATCTAATGACCGGAAAAAACAATCTCCTAATCCCAAAGTCATTTCATAAGTAGAATTCTTATCGGAAGGATTGCCCGATATCTTTTTAACCACATCCCCCGTTTCCAAGTCCAAAGCTACCAACCTTCCAAAATCTGTATAAAACCAAATTTTGCCGTGAGCAATGCCTAAAATTTTATCTATTTTATCGGTTTTGCAGGTTCATATTCCGTCCCTCCCAATGAAGAAAGAGGAAATTGCCAAAGAATTTCTGTTTCAGTATTTATTCGCTTGAATTCTCCTCTAAAATTATTATAGGCAATGATTAAATTGTCTTCTACATACAACCTATCGGAAACAAATTCAGACAATACTAGTTGTTCATCTATCGGAGAAGAGAAATTATAACCCTTTCGAAAGGGATTAAATTTCGCATAGCTCTTACCTATATATTGAGTTTGCTCATTTAGTAGAATAACATTACGTTCTATACTATTCAAAAGTGTATGCCCCTCATATAATTCAAATTTACCTGAGCCATACCACACATACATATATTTCCCTCTAAGAGAAAGCTCTAAAGGTGCATCATCTTTTTCTAAAAGCACCCCATCAATACACAAATAACCTCTTTCTCCTTCAGTATAGGCGTAGTCCCCATTGTTGGGACAGAAGCCACTGACATTTCCTATTCTTTTTGACTTAATATATCTCATACTTAAAACTATTTGGTTATTAATATGATATTACTGAATAATCGGTATTCAAGATTTTGGGATAATTCGTGTGTGCGACATAATCGTTCTAACTCTTCAAAATTATCTATTCCCATATTCTTCCACAATTCTGATTTTGCTCTAAATACACCTTTTGCATCTTTTGCAATAGCTCTTTCAAGTTGAGCTATTAGTTGCTCACGAGTTACTCCTCTACCTCCTTGTTGGACAATATAGAGTTGATCGAAGTTGTCGATAGCGCCTAAATAGGCCTTAAATTGCCCTAAGTCTTTGAACATATTGCTGGCAGAAGAATAGTTTTTTGTGTCTACAAAAACACTAATTGATTTTTTTGTCTTAGGGTCAAGAGCACTCCATTGAATATCAAACCTAAAATCACCTGCATCATCTGCATGGGCAATAACATCTTCCAACTGAAGGTCTTTGAGCGTGTTGTAGTATTTACTTGGAATGTACTTTTGTGCATTGTGTATCACTTCCAAAGTAGTAGCACCAGCCTTGAACTTATCCGTTGATTGCATTAGCTCATTGATGAAGGCTGTTATTTGTTGCTTCCCTTTTCTTGTTTTCGTAAAATCCGTCAAGTGATTATCTATCAAATAGATGAAGTCGTTCATTACATCATCTAATGATTTTACGGAATTTACTGGAGCTGCATGGTGCAACTCTTCAAACACTTTTGTGAAGTCCTTTGGTTCTATGGGCTTCCCCTTTATTCGTACCCCTTTGAGTACGTCCATGAAACTTTTATTAGAAGATAATGACCTTGTAAGCTTAGCGGATACTACTCCCTTCATATCAGCAGACAGAGCATCTTCTATTTTCTGTGAAAGTTTCGACTCTTCTATAGGCTCATCAATTGTCTTCTTAGTAACTGCATCAAATTTCCGAAGATGTAATTTATCCCCAACATAATGTAATATGGTCTTCCCCTCAATGCGTATCTCAGGAAGTAACTTTCCTGCCTTCTTCACGAGCACTGTTGTAACCTTTAGCCCTTTGGCTAATGGTCTTGTTATATCTGTTACTTTGTCACAGAGTTGTAATCCTTTAATGGCATATTTCAAGCTACTCCCGACTTTTCCCAAGCGTGCTATAACGGCTTCGCCTGCAGCAACATCCCCTACACACATTACTATGATAGGACCAACAATTGAACCCACAGTGTGAGCAACTTTGCAATTGTCAGCCACAAGCTCACCTAAAGCAGCACTTATCATCTGTCCAGCCTTGCAAAGGTATTCTTCTTGGGCACATGTAATATTGCCATTCTCATCTTCAATGACAGCATTCTTGAAACTCTCCAATTGAGTAGATACTTCGTTTGCACATTCTTCATGAAAATAGCAAGTCAGCAATTTAGCAAGTTTGGGCACAGACTGAATAATATCTATAGTTCCATCCCATAAACCACAGGCAAAAGCGAATTCATTCTCTGGTGTTAGCTTATACCCGGATAAATTATTCGATAGCAATATGGGAATTTGACTTTGAAATAAATAATGTATTATTTCCTTATAAATAGCAGACTTTTCATCACAACCCCATACCGATTCAGGTATCTTAAGGTATTCAATACCTTTATCCAACAAATCTGCAACCTCATAGAGAATAATAGCTTGCGATGCCCAAGGCTTATTTTTTTAATTAGTTCACAGATATGAGATAACTTATCCCCGAATTTATCAGATGTTTCAAATCGTAAGAATTCTGCCTTCCCATTTTTTTAATGGTGAAGATAAGATGGATATAGCCCTTTGCTTTCTCTTTTTAAAGAATTGACTTCTTGAATGTCCTCTCCATCTATACTGATAATGACAGATAAATCTTTTTTTAATTGCTCATTTGTGAGTATATTATTTCCATGATTAGATAGTTTCTTTCTTATTTCGGATAATATGTCAGATTCAAATTTTGAAGCCTTTCCAACAATGTGTATTTGCACACTATCTGCATTTTCTTTATGCCCCTTATTGGCATCTTCTGAACCATAACATTTGACTACATCACTTTTTTGGAAAATGCTATTCTCAAAATTTATAGTTTTTCTTCGCATGTCTGAGATCAGAAATTAATTGCTTAACATCTGACCACATAGCATTATACACGCGTCCGCAAGCCTCTTCAGTCCAATTTATAAAGTGGATTATGGTTGATGCGGGTATCTGCTGCTCATCAACTTCTCTTATTTGGAGTTGTTCTCCTTATGATAAAAAGCCTTTCAGTTCTGTTATATAGTCATAGAATTTACCATTTTCTTTTTATACTGTAAATTGTTCCATTAGGAGCTTTTGTTATTGTATCATTTCCCGTAATATTGGAATTATCATAAACAAAGAGAGCCCAATCAGGAGTTAACCAAATGGAACCTTTTTTACCTAATTTTCCATCGTTAGCTTTATCCATAGTAGTGAATACAGCAGGATTGGCCATGACATTCCATTGGAAAGCAGCGAGGTCTGTTCCTTCATTGTAGTCAAGTAGGTTTTCTGTTTCCTTGAGTGTACCTTTTCCATACTCATTGTCAAAGGTATGCTGCAAAGTGAAGATGCCATGTCCTACTTCGTGAGCAATGGTACGAACCAATGAAGTTGTATTATAGCTGTTAGCTGTGAAGATATAGCCAAATCGACTCTTGCGAGGCATCTCCCCCAACAAGTCTTTATTTTGTCCCTCAAGTCCCTTGGCTCCATTTAGAACAAATAGGTAGACGCCGTCAAGTGTCCCTGCTTCCTGCTGGTAAGTCTTCTGCAGATTGAGCATCTCTGGGGTCTCTTTGAGTTCCTTGTCATAGCCCAAGAAAGACTTACCAACGACACCCAACAGACTGTCTTTCTCTGTTTTTGTTTCCCAACTGTAATTGCCACGCATGCGCTCATCCACATTCACGGTGAACTGCACGCCAACAGGATTATAAATAGCATTGAGGCCCTGCTCAATAGTTGTTTTATCTAACCGAACTTCGTTTATCGGAACAAGGGTAACCTTGTGCTGCTGCTTGGCATAGCTCACCACACGGAGCTTGCCGATGGCTACTCCTTCGTAAACCGCAAAGACATCATAACTTGCACCTGACGATACAGAACGCAGGCTAATCGTCCATGTCTGTTCTGCTTCATTAAACTTTGCAGGCAGTGCAGCAGTATTGGGTTCTGAGGCAAAACGAACCTTTTTCAAATCTATATTCTTTGAACCCTCGTACTTTGCCGTAACAACATCATTCTCGCCCACAGGAACAAGTTTCCAAGGTGCAATGTAGCCTTTGGCAACAGGCTTGTAGAAGCGGTCTACCTTGACGCTCTTCTTATACCATTTCTCCTGGCCGTTATCAAAGGCATATTTTTCCCTCTCCGCGCTTAAAGTGTATATAGCCATACTTGCTTGATAAAGATTCCGTATTGAAATCTCCAACACGGTCTACACGTTCACAATGAAGTGCTATCTTTTTGTCCTTTCTCCCCGTTTCGACATCATTGCCTGTCCCTTCGGTATTTTGTTCTGACGGGCTAATCTGATAGGTATTCCCCTTGCTGTCGGTAACGAGCATAGGGAAAATACGCTCATACGAGGCATTCTCCGGCACATCTATCTTGATGGTATGTGGGTTCCCGTCCACATCTGTCGTTTCTATTTCTCCCGTTTCGGGATTATAGGTAAACTGCGGTATATCGGGAAGTGTAAAGTCCAGTTTGTGTTCGCGCATACGAATGGTCGCTGGCTTCACATCCTTACCGCCATCATCAACATAATCAAGGTTGGCTATCTTCCCCTTCTTTTCATCGTAGGATGCTTCTACCGTACCGTCTACTTGGAAGTTATCCACATTGATGCGTAGACGGTCAAAACGAAGTGCAACGGGAGCATCGATAATGGTTTTCAGTCGGGTCTTGCCACGTCCGGAATACCAGCCGTCTCCTAAGGGGACAACTTCGGTAATAGTCATGGGATAATCACCGCCGATAGTAACGATGTCCCCGGCCTTTATCCGTAAGTTCGGCTCTTGTGACAGGTCTTTCCTCACTGGTTCTTTTCCACAGTCAGCCAGCAACTCTTCATTCTGTTTGCTGAGTGTAAACTCACTGACACCAGAGAATACCGGGTGATCATCCATACAGAGCGTACCCACACGCCATTCGTATGTCCAACCTAATTTCAACTGGGCGAGTGTAAGGTGTTCACCTGCTATCTGGGTTCGGCTCCATTCATAAGTGTTGAGCTTGGTCTTAGGACGGCATTCTACAACGTAGCCTGTGGTTCCTATGACTTTGTTCCATGAAAGGTCCACCTTGGCAAAACGAGGATGGGCTCTCAAGCCCGTCGGTGCCTGACAGTCGTCTGTAAGATAGAACCAGTTGATTTCACTATAACCGCCGTTTTCAAACATACCCACTTCATCAACACCGTCACGGGCTATGGCCTGCACCTGCCATGCATAGCAATGGTTGGGGAAGAGAACGGGGTCAAGATGGGTATAGTTCAACGTCGTATGACGCGTACGAACACGATAAATCTCATTGCCGTAGGCAAAGGCGGACTGCGGAGCAGCTCCGTTGTTGGGAAGCTCTTTGAGCACAAACTCATACTCCGTGCCTGCAAGTCCCTGATGACGAGGCATCCATTGGAAACGAAGATAGAGCGGCTCGGTGACTCCAATCCGGGCATCCTTTTCAGGAAAATTGAGAATAGGAGGTTTCTTTACATCCAAATAGGACCGTCCCGTATGCCAAGCTGAAAGCGTTCGTCCGGTATAATAGTCTACCACTTGCACGGAGAACTCCGTATAGCCCGTGGGTAACTGACCATTATGCAGCCTGCCATTAATTTGCAGGTTCTGTGGTTGAAGATAGGGGGACAGGTCTATATTGGTCAGGCGGGTCGGGACATTTGCACTGAGCTCCAGCATCGGGTAGTTGATTTCCTCACGGCTGGTGGCAAGAAAACCTGTACTCTTAATCCTGATGCGCAGTCTGGCAAAGAGCAGGGGTTGCTGTAGGTCGCGGTTGAGCAGGTTGACGATCAGCCTGTCACGGCTCCCACTATAATAATCTGACAAGTAAGGACTTTGAGGAGAAGGCCATTGAACGGTAGCATGAATCGGGTAGTATTGAGCACGCAAAGGCTGCCCTACCCCCGTAAACAGGAGCAGGAGTAGTAACAAATACCTAACCAACCGATGATGCTTCATACTTGTATCGTTCTATTTATATTTATAGCGTTTTCACCATCACTTTATCATGCGACTTCTAATCTATAGCGTTTTGATATGTAATATAACGCATATTAGCGCATAAAATTATATCTTTTGCCCGATGATATGATATATAATTGCAACACGACTTCATCTAAAATAACTTTTACCCTCATCCCCAACAATTTTAAATGCTTTGTTGAATCATTACAGACAAAGCCTCGCCTTCTGATGATTCGATTGAGAATGCAGACTCGATTGGAACAGCTGTCTGCTTGAGACAAGACATTACCATTATTCATTTTGCTTATTTGATATTCTGTTATACCATGCACCATGCAGATTCTCTTCAATATATGAATTGTCTTTGAACAGATAGACCAGCGGTTCTACATCAAAAACAAATCAGAGATAGGTTTTCGCTCTTCCCAAATAATTGGAGAAGAAGCGATGAATTCCTCATAAGGAACTTCTATTCGGCTATCATCATGGTCATTTAGCTTAAGGTGTCTTCTCGTTTTACGTTCGTTGGGGGATAGTATGAATAATCCATGCCAGATATTCTCAACTTCATACTTGTACCCCAAGTAAATGCAATACATGCGACCTTCATAGGCAGAATAAGGATATTTCCTTTCTTGAGGAAATGATAGGGTGTATAAAGTCCCTTGTTCCTTAAAGCCCTTTTCTATTAAAAAAGGCTTCTCTCCTATTATTTTCCAAAACCAGATATTGCTATCGTCACAATATTGTGTTAAGAACATATCTTCTTCTTCAAAAAGAATGCGCCTTCTACTTGGTGCTTTTATTTTCATTGATTAACTATTTTAAAAGTTTTATTTTCGAATACTGCATATAAACGATCTCTTTATTTGGAACGTATGAATCCAGCCTCACATACTGATGCTTTGTAGGAGACCCCTCAGGTAGACTTATAGCTTTCTTCGGCGCTTCTAAATAAACCTCATTATAAAGATAGAACTTGGCACGTGCCTTGTTGACTGCGAGCATCTTTACTTCTTAGTCTGTTGATAGCGCGCAATGTCTCGCTGGAGATACTGCCTAAATGCTGGAAACTCCTTGTCCGTGACTTCTAATATCGTATCTCGAACGACCGTCGGAATACGATCCAAGCGTATGAGCTGGTCATATTCACCGAACGCAGGGTAGGAAAGGCAAAGTTTGGAATAGTCCTCTTCAGAGAGAGGAATCTCTGCCCTCTCGACACTATCACTCCACGTGCCTACTCCTCCTTTATGTTTCACAACTCCCCATGTTTTATCCTCATGAAAGTAAAACATAAAGCTATAGACCGTATCATAGTCTTGCGGATTCTTGGGTAGGAGTTTAATGGAACTCAAGAATAACGTCTTCCCTTCTTGTGTGAAGTCTTTAAATGTATAGAGGAGATAGTTGCCAAGATCCTCTCTCAAGAAGTCCACCCCAAAGTATCCCACATTGGACTCAATGGCGCAGTAGGGGCTACCATCATCATTGAGTATCGTTGCAAAGTAAACCTCTTGCTTCTCGTGAGCTTCACGGGAAGCAAGCTCCAACAGCCCCTCTTTCTTCTTGCGACGAGAATAGCGAGTTTTGTTGTAGCCATCTAATTGACTTAGGGTTGCTTCTTCTGTACAGATATGATTACCAACCCAGGTACTATTGAATATTGTCTTCATAACTAATTATAATATTTGCCTTTTATGTCTCTAATCTTTATACGGTGATCAGTCGCGTATTTTAATACGTTTGGCGACATTTTCGCTTTCTGCACAGGCACCTCGAGAATCATTTCCCCACGAAGAACATCATCTCCGTTAACATCAAAAATTCCTTTATTAACTCCCGTTCTATTTGAAGGCACATCAGCAATGACCGAACCAGGTGCGTATTTATCCGATAGTTCCTTTAAATAACGAATTGCAGTCTCCTCTGACACCTCACTAAGCTGGGTATACTTACGAGAAACAATCTCGCCTGTGTGAGGGTTATATGAATCTAACCTTACATACTGATGCTTTGTAGGAGCCCCTTCTGGTAGATTTATAGCTTTCTTCGGCGCTTCTAAATAAACCTCATTATAAGGATAGAACTTGGCACGTGCCTTGTTGACTGCGAGCATCTTTACTTCTTAGTCTGTTGATAGCGTGCAATGTCTCGCTGGAGATACTGCCTAAATGCTGGAAACTCCTTGTCTGTGACTTCTAATATCGTATCGCGAACGACCGTCGGAATACGATCCAAGCGTATGAGCTGGTCATATTCACCGAACTCAGGGTAGGAAAGGCAAAGTTTGGAATAGTCCTCTTCAGAGAGAGGAATCTCTGCCCTCTCGACACTATCACTCCACGTGCCTACTCCTCCCTTATATTTCACAACTCCCCATGTTTTATCCTCATGAAAGTAAAACATAAAGCTATAGACCGTATCATAGTCTTGCGGATTCTTGGGCTGTAGCCTAATGGAACTCAAGAATAACGTCTTCCCTTCTTGTGTGAAGTCTTTAAATGTATAGAGGAGAAAGTTTTCAAGATCTTCTTCTAAAAAGTCCACCCCAAAGTACCCCACATTGGACTCAATGGCGCAGTAGGGGCTACCATCATCATTGAGTATCGTTGCAAAGTAAACCTCTTGCTTCTCGTGGGCTTCACGGGAAGCAAGCTCCAACAGACCCTCTTTCTTCTTGCGACGAGAATAGCGAGTTTTGTTGTAGCCATCTAAATTTGATAATGAAACCTGTTCACTTTGTAATTCTTTATAGCCTTGATTCCAGGCCCTAAATGTCACTGTCATATTTTTTTACTATTTATATACATTTCCATTAATATCTCTAATCTGAATCTTCTTGTCTTGAGCATATTTCAATATGCTCTTTGGTACTAATTTCTTTTGTACAGGCACCTCGAGAATCATTTCCCCACGAAGAACATTATCTCCGTTAACATCAAAAATTCCTTTATTAACTCCCGTTCTATTTGAAGGCACATCAGCAATGATCGAACCCGGTGCATATTTATCCGATAGTTCCTTTAAGTAACGAATTGCAGTCTCCTCTGACACCTCACTAAGCTGGGTATACTTACGAGAAACAATCTCTTTACCTGGAACGTATGAATCCAGCCTCACATACTGATGCTTTATAGGTGACCCCTTAGGTAGATTTGTTGCTTCCTTCGGCGCTTCTAAATAAACCTCATTATAAAGATAGAACTTGGCACGTGCCTTGTTGAATGCGATACCTTCTCTTATCCGTTTGAACCATGCCTCACTCTCCTTATTACCTTTCTTTGCCGCATCTAACAGTTCATCAATATGTTCTGGATGTGCATCAATCTCTCGCAACAGCGACTCTTCTGACTCGCCTAAATAATGAAGCACACGCTTTTGAGACAATTCATCCAAATTCTTGAAACCTGGATAAGTCGGTAGTTCTCCAAGAACATGCAGACCTTTCTCTCAAAACTTAGAGAAACGTTCTATGAGACTCTTGAAATCCACCTTCTTCAAAGAAGAGATGAGTTTATCTGTCAATTTGGGAAGCTTTGAGATAACGAATCCTGAGGCTAAGACATTCTTACAGCTTATCACTGTACCCTTAGTTCCTAAATGACTTTTCTGTCCTTTATCGGTCTCTGGATTTGAAACTTTCTGCCAATCATCCAGAGCTATTACCAGAAAGTGCAACTAAGACAAAATCTCGCAAGATGGGGATAAGTCCCCGAGATTATGCAGTGCCAAATCTTTTAATGCAAGCAACCCATTATAGAAAGCCTGTCTTGTTTCAGCCTCTGTTATAAAGTCATAGGCCAAACAAACGAGGCTTGTGATATCGGTTACGCTCTCTGCTACACCTTCTATGCTACCTGTCACCAAACCTGGTGCATGTAAGATCACTTGATGCTTGGTCTTGTCTAAATAAACTTTCTCTGAAACTTCACCTGTTTTCAAGAATTGTTTGGTAATTTGCCATCCCTCAGCAACCAAGCGCATGTATGGAGCTTGGTTGTCAAAGCGAACGGCATCGCCATCTGCATAGACTTGCTGATTTTTATTGAGGTCAACGCCTTGAGAGAATGGACTCATCTCAAAGTCCTTAACCTCATAATCTTCAAGATAAGTATTCGTCTTATCACGGAAATTCTTTGCAATGTTAGTAAGGTCAGCACGTTTTCCTTTCGCTATAGATAACTTAGAATTAATCCCAAAAGCCTGTACCTGCAAAACACCCTTTTGCCCAAGAGTAAAACGGATATACTCATCTTCTTTCCCTTGCCACTTTCCGCTATTAATTTCATCATCACTAAGAGGATGTTGAACTTCCTCCAGTTCACCTTGCGGTGTGAGACGATAGGTCTTTTTGTTGAGAGCAAATTCTACCTTATCACCAAATAGTTTTTTAGCTTGCAATAGTAAGCTATGTACCTCTTGAGCTCCAAGATGTGACGTAGAAGATGATTGGCAAGATGAGATATCCTGCTTAAACTGATCTAAATATTTCGTTACATTTGCAAAAGCTTTTTTTAAATCGCATATACCTTGATAGTTGCGAATATCAGCATCACAATAGCATAGTTCTGAGGCTTCATTAAAATGTAAGAGCAGAATATCTGCATCTGTTTGATTTATTTGTTTTAAGAGTCTGGTGGGGGATTCCTGTTTTTTTCTGTCTTCTTGTATGGGTATATACTTTCCTTCAAGCGACAGAATACCATAAACATAAGTTTGGGTACGACTCAAGAAATATGCTTTTATCTGCTACGACAATACTCTTTTGTCCATCTTTTAATATAAGCCCACGGATCTCTTTAGACGTATATGTATTGCATCTCAAACGTAATCCCTATGTATCCTGCCCCCTTCTTTCTAAGTTCTTCCTCAAGATTTTTGCAAGGCCATAAGATCTTCGCGTGTCTCTTGTAGCTTTGAAGCACTCACCTTATCCGTCGCTGTGAAGATTGCAGGATTAGCCATTATGTTCCATTGGAAGGCAGCGAGGTCAGTTCCATCCTTGTAGTCAAGAAGGTTTTCTGTTTCCTTGAGTGTGCCTTTTTCCATACTCGGCATCAAAGGTATGCTGCAAAGTAAAAAAATACCATGTCCCACTTCGTGAGCAATGGTACGAACCAATGAAGTTGTATTATAGCTGTTAGCTGTAAAGATATAGCCAAACCTGCTCTTGCGAGGCATTTCACCCAACAAGTCTTTATTTTGTCCCTCAAGTCCCTTGGCTCCATTTAGAACAAATAGGTAGACACCGTCAAGTGCCCCTGCTTCCTGCTGGTAAGTCTTCTGCAGATTGAGCATCTCTGGAGTCTCTTTGAGTTCCTTGTCATAGCCCAAGAAAGACTTACCAACGACACCCAACAGACTGTCTTTCTCTGTTTTTGTTTCCCAGTCATAATTGCCACGCATGCGTTCATCCACATTCACGGTGAACTGCACGCCAACAGGATTATAGATGGTATTGAGTTGCTGTTCAATAGCAGATTTATCTAACTTAACTTCATTTATCGGAACAAGGGTAACCTTGTGCTGTTGCTTGGCATAGCTCACCACACGGAGCTTACCAATGGCTACTCCTTCGTAAACCGCAAAGACATCATAACTTGCACCAGGCGATACAGAACGCAGACTAATCGTCCATGTCTGTTCTGCTTCATTAAACTTTGCAGGCAGTGCAGCGGTATTGGGTTCTGAGGCAAAACGAACCTTTTTCAAATCTATATTCTTTGAACCCTCGTACTTTGCCGTAACAACATCATTCTCGCCTACAGGAACAAGTTTCCAAGGTGCAATGTAGCCTTTGGCAACAGGCTTGTAGAAGCGGTCTACCTTGACACTCTTCTTATACCATTTCTCCTGGCCGTTATCAAAGGCATATTTTCCTTCTCCTCGAACGAATTCTATGTATCCGTATTTCCTTGACAGGGACTCTGGGTTGAAGTCTCCAACACGATCTACACGCTCGCAGGTGAGTTGTATTCGCTTCTTTTTACCGTCGCTGCCGACATTGTCACCTGCTCCTTCTCCTGTGCTGTGCTCTGCTGCACTAACTTGATAGCTATTCCCTTTGCTGTCGGTAACAAGCATTGGGAAAATACGCTCATAAGAGCCATTCTCAGGTACATCTATCTTGATAGTCTGTGGGTTCCCGTCCACATCTGTCGTTTCTATTTCTCCCGTTTCGGGATTATAGGTAAACTGCGGTATATCGGGAAGTGTAAAGTCCAGTTTGTGTTCACGCATACGAATGGTCGCAGGCTTCACATCCTTATCGCCATCATAGACTACATTTATTGATAAAAAGTCTATTGTATAAACAGCATAACTATATCCATGCGCTTGCAGCTTTGCTCCTAAATTAAGGAGCAAAGCAAGTAGCAGTACTTTGAAGTACCAAGCTGTATGGATGTTACGTCTGTTCATCTGTCTTTTATTTACTTCATATTTAACTTATTGATTATAAATTTATTGTTCGTAATTCCACAAAGAGGGGATGTATTGTCTTCCGATGCGTTAACAGTGAATGCTGATTCTAAAGAACAGCAGTCTCTTTGAGACAGGATGACAGCAAAATTGTAAAAAAACAATATTGCTATTAAGCGATATGGAATATTCCTATTTTTTTAAAATTTATCATTCTTGTTAATTCTTAATAGAATTCTACTAGATTTTTCAAATGAAAGTCAATTTTTTTGTAGAGAAAGTTACGTTCTTCTTCAGGGACTCCTAGTAAAATACTGTATCATTGAATCCTCTTAGCAGTTCAAAAAGCCAGCGGTCAACTAACTATGATCACTTGCTATTTTTCGTCCTCAATGACCTGAATGACCTTTCTTTACTCTTCAAAGGGAGATAAATATAGTTGCTGGCATAGAGCATCTTGTATGTTAGTCCTACTAAAGGTTTTTAATATTCATATTTATCAATTTTATTTATTATACATAATTTTTTTGAAAACTCTTCATAAATATAAAAGTCTACCTGTTTTTAAATCTTTAATCCTTTTTGATTCAAGCTGTGGGGTAATTCATAGATAGTAATACCAGATCCGCTCCTCCGTTGTACTTAGTATACCCTTCTATTTTTTTCCTACATAAAAGTAGTATATCGTGTGGAATTATAATTTCAGTTTAAAATTACATACTATTCTATTTCTTTTGGTAGAACTATTTCTTTCCATACCGTGTGTGCTTATTCTTATTTCATTGGCAATATTCCAAATTTTTATTATATATATATTCTTCATTATCATTGAAATCTGCATATTGTACAATGGCAGAACTCTTTAACAATAGTTCTATAGCACTATCGTCAGAATTCATTAGTCGATTTAAAATATTATCAAAGAAAAGATGCGCTTCATTGCCTCTTTTTCTTAATATATTAGTAATTTGTTGTATATTGTATATCAATTCTTCCATAATCTTATTTAAAAGCTTTATCTGTTCTTATTATCCACGAGTCTGGAACATGTATTATTACTGCTTGATAACCTTGCCCGGGATAGCTCGGACCTTGGGCTGCCGCTTTCCCCTCACTAACCCAAGTTCCTGCTGGAACATTAAATTCTGTAATATACTTAATCTGGACTCCCCAATCTTCGCGAATGGCTAAATCTTTACGAAGTTCTGATTCTGAATTATATTTTCGGTTTGTAAACCAAGCATATGCCTTACCCGAGCGATTATTAATCCCATGATATTTATAGAAACGCTCATTTTTTATTAACTTACGATTATTATAAATCCATCCTTCAAAAGTTTCGGCTATCTTTTGGGGTAATTGAGGACCTGGAAGATATTTTATATTTTTTACGAGAGCGGTCATCTCTCCCTCATCAACTAATGATTCTATAGTATAACGATAAATACCTTTCCCTCTAACAGATGCTTTTCTTATGACCTCATCAAACTCCTTGAGTTCTTTCTGTGTAGCCTTATTTTCCACTAATATCTTGCGAACCTTTGGGGCATTTTCATTTACTACTTGCAAGCTGCTATACGCAATATTAACAACATCAATCCCCATGCTCAGTGCAGAGTATGCTTTGATAAAGTCCTCTCCCCATGATTGTGTTTCGATGTAAGTTTTTAGGGAAGAGTTGTCAAAAAACAAATGGGTGGCATCGTTCAGTAAGCCAGTCCAAGCGATTGTACGGGCAACTTTGCTAGTGTTGTTTAACAACATGTAAGCCGACCCGTAAACAGCAGTGGACTGCAAAGCCCAGCTGATGGCTGATTCAATACGCTTAGCTTCTTGCTCAGCGGAAATATGGTACATATAAATCGCTGGAACGATCGAATATCGATTATCGTTCATATTCGGCTCTTGTGTGAAGAGCAGATAAACGGGATCCAGAGGATTGTGGGATGCTTTAGGTGTAATCGGTATAACCTGTGTCGGGAAACTGCTACTTGTATTGCCCCACAAATCAAACATCTGATTATTTAGTCGCCCATAATTTTGTATGTCACCTGTAAGGATAAAAAAATATTTTCTTTCTTGTAGAAAGGATTAAGTCCTTCTGGTGTTTTATTCCAATAAGCACTGAAAGCCTCCAATATCTTATTTAATAAAAGACGTCGGTTTTCCTCACCGTCTATTTTCGAGTACAGATCAAGGGTTACATTCGGATGAGTTTTAAGTTCTTCATATAGGTTTATCTTATTTTTTTATATGAGAGATAATATTTAGTGCAGCTTTCTCTTCATCTGTATCGAACTGCCTGCCCAACAATATTTTCACAACTTGATTGGACATGTCACAACCAGATAAAGCTGTAAGATGTTGCAGTAACATATTGTCATCTATCGCATCCAGCACGAAATCAGGAGCTGTCTCATATATAATATCTAATTTATTACAGTTCTCTCCAGCTCTGTTCAAAGCCTTACGATACAAATCAACGATGACTTCTTGTGGAATGCTCTCATATCCTAAATAATCAATAAGACTTGCAAATTCCTCGTAGTTGTAACACCATAGCTTAATCGCTTTTTCTTCGTCATCTTTTCTTCCTGCATATGAGAAGATAAGGTTAAATCCAGTATGGTATTTTTTCTCAAAATCCAAGTCAAAGTTAATTGCATTGGTAATGTTCTTTTCATTGACAGAAAAGTCCACAGTACCGCTACTTCCTAACTCTGCATAAATCTGAATTTTCTGTTTCTCTGATACAGCCATCTCAAGGGGAACATCGAAAAGCCCGAATCCTTTATCGTAAGCATCTTTGTTGTATTGTACTTCTGTTTTAGATCTATTACCTTTTATCCAGTCTAACAGTTTCTTAATCTCAACATAATGGCTTTGTGTCTCTTCTGTTTTGTCTGCAGCAGTGAATATGGCAGGACTTGCCATGACATTCCATTGGAAGGCGGCAAGTTCTTTCCCTTTTTCTGTATAGTCAAGCAAATTGTTAGTCTCTCCCTGTGTCCCTTTTCCATACTCGGCATCAAAGGTATGCTGCAAGGTAAAGATACCATGTCCTAATTCGTGAGCAATGGTACGAACCAATGAAGTTGTATTATAGCTGTTAGCTGTGAAGATATAGCCAAATCGACTCTTGCGAGGCATTTCACCCAACAAGTCTTTATTTTGTCCCTCAAGTCCCTTGGCTCCATTAAGAACAAATAGGTAGACGCCGTCAAGTGTCCCTGCTTCCTGCTGGTAAGTCTTCTGCAGATTGAGCATTTCTTGGCTCTCCTTGAGTTCCTTGTCATAGCCCCAAAAAGACTTGCCAACCGTGCTTAGCAATCCATCCTTTCGCTCTCCACTTCCCAGTCATAATTGCCACGCATGCGCTCATCCACATTCACGGTGAACTGCACGCCAACAGGATTATAAATGGCATTGAGGCCCTGCTCAATAGTTGTTTTATCTAACCGAACTTCGTTTATCGGAACAAGGGTAACCTTGTGCTGTTGCTTGGCATAGCTCACCACACGGAGCTTGCCAATGGCTACTCCTTCGTAAACCGCAAAGACATCATAACTTGCACCAGGCGATACGGAACGCAGGCTAATCGTCCATGTCTGTTCTGCTTCATTAAACTTTGCAGGCAGGGCAGCGGTATTGGGTTCAGAGGCAAAACGAACCTTTTTCAAATCTATATTCTTTGAACCCTCGTACTTTGCCGTAACAACATCATTCTCGCCTACAGGAACAAGTTTCCAAGATGCAATGTAGCCTTTGGCAACAGGCTTGTAGAAGCGGTCTACCTTGACACTCTTCTTGTACCATTTCTCCTGGCCATCATCAAAGGCATATTTCCCCCTCTCCGGGCTTAAAGTGTATATAGCCATACTTGCTTGACAGAGATTCCGTATTGAAATCACCAACACGATCCACACGTTCACAATGAAGTGCTATCTTTTCGTCCTTATTCTCGTTTTTCGACATCATTGCCCTGTCCCTTCGGTATTTTTGTTCTGACGGGCTAATCTGATAGGTATTTCCCTTGTTGTCAGTAACGAGCATAGGGAAAATACGCTCATAAGAGTCATTCTCAGGTACATCTATCTTGATGGTATGTGGATTACCCTCAGCATCGGTTGTTTCTAATTCTCCTGTCTTAGGATTGTATATAAATTGTGGTATATCGGGAAGTGTAAAGTCCAGTTTGTGTTCACGCATACGAATGGTCGCTGGCTTCACATCCTTACCGCCATCATCAACATCATCAAGGTTGGCTATCTTCCCCTTCTTTTCATCATAGGACGCTTCTACCATTCCGTCTATCTGAAAGTTATCCACATTGATGCGTAGACGGTCAAAACGAAGCGCAACGGGAGCATCGATAATGGTTTTCAGTCGGGTCTTGCCACGTCCGGAATACCAGCCGTCGCCTAAGGGGACAACTTCGGTAATGGTCATGGGATAATCACCACCGATAGTAACGATGTCCCCGGCCTTTATCCGTAAGTTCGGCTCTTGTGACAGGTCTTTCCTCACGGGTTCTTTTCCACAGTCAGCCAGCAACTCTTCATTCTGTTTGCTGAGTGTAAACTCACTGACGCCGGAGAATACCGGGTGATCATCCGTACAGAGTGTACCCACACGCCATTCGTATGTCCAACCTAATTTCAACTGGGCGAGTGTAAGGTGTTCACCTGCTATCTGGGTTCTGCTCCATTCATAGTTGTCGAACTTGCCCTTAGACGGCATTCCACAACGTAGCCTGTGGTTCCTATGACTTTGTTCCATGAAAGATCCACCTTGGCAAAACGGGGAATGGCTCTCAAGCCCGTCGGTGCCTGACAGTCGTCTGTAAGATAAAACCAGTTGATTTCACTATAACCGCCGTTTTCAAACATCCCCACTTCATCAACACCATCACGGGCGATGGCCTGCACTTGCCATGCATAACAGCGGTTGGGGAAGAGAACGGGGTCAAGATGGGTATAGTTCAACGTCGTATGACGCGTACGAACACGATAGATCTCATTGCCGTAGGCAAAGGCGGACTGCGGAGCAGCTCCGTTGTTGGGAAGCTCTTTGAGCACAAACTCATACTCCGTTCCTGCAAGTCCCTGATGACGGGGCATCCATTGGAAACGGATATAAAGTGGCTCTGTGACTCCAATCCGGGCATCCTTTTCAGGAAGGTTGAGAATAGGAGGTTTCTTTACGTCCAAATAAGACCGTCCCGTATGCCAAGCTGAAAGCGTTCGTCCTGTATAATAGTCTACCACTTGCACGGAGAACTCCGTATAGCCCGTGGGTAACTGACCGTTATGCAGCCTGCCGTTAATCTGTAGGTTCTGTGGTTGAAGATAGGGGGACAGGTCTATATTGGTCAGGCGGGTCGGGACATTTGCACTGAGCTCCAGCATCGGGTAGTTGATTTCCTCACGGCTGGTGGCAAGAAAACCTGTACTCTTAATCCTGATGCGCAGTCTGGCAAAGAGCAGGGGTTGCTGTAGGTCGCGGTTGAGCAGGTTGACGATCAGCCTGTCACGGCTCCCACTATAATAATCTGACAAGTAAGGACTTTGAGGAGACGGCCATTGAACGGTAGCATGAATTGGGTAGTATTGAGCACGCAAAGGCTGCTTTCCTCCCCAACAAAGGACGAGGAAAATCAATAAAACCTTAAAACGCCAATAGAAATGGATATGCTGTTTGTTCATATAGCCTGCTTTTATTATAAGTCCTACCTATTGTTATTTTCTTTTTTTCGTGATTCTAAGCGTAGATTTCTCGTTTCCAACAGACAGCTCCACTTTGAATACTCCTTCCGTATCGCCACGCAATTCATATTCGAATGTTTGCTTTTGGATGTTTTTAATCTCCTTTTTATCCATTTCAACAGATGTCGGAGAGAGGAGCCTAAGAGTAAAGTCCCTTGGTTCTTTGAGTTCTACATATACTTTAAAATCCCCTGTAGTCGGATTAGGGCTAACCAAAAACTGTTTAATTGCATCTCCTTTTCCATCGGGCAGAACTACCCCTCCTTCACCAAGAACTTCTAATCTTTGGCTGACAACCGTAGAACAGTCACCTAAATATCCTGTGAGTATTACTTCATAGATACCGGGTGTTGGAATGGTAAAGACAACACTTTCGTTGGACTTGCTTGTAATAACAGCATTGTCGGGCAAGGACCATTCTAATTTGTCTGCCCTTATACGGCTGATGTTGACAGCATGAATAGGAGAACCAGCTGTGGCAGATGATGGTATGGTTATATCCAAAGGCAATTCTGTGTTGCTGGCTTTGATTTCAACCTCAGATGTTGCCGTACAACCTTTCTCATTCGTAATAACAACTCGATAATGACCAGCCTTACTTACTGTAAGTTCCTTGCCGGTCTCGGTTAGGGCTTGTCCGTCATGCAGCCATTGGTAGGTGACATTTTCTTCGCTCGGTATAGCTGTTATTTTACGTGATTGCTCATGGCAAAGCGTAAACCCGCTACTAAGTTTTACTGTCATCTTTTCCGGTTGTTCTAAGACTACACGATAATGAAGGGAGCAGCCAGCTTGATCGCTGATGACAGCTACGTACTCTCCTGCTTTGAGATGTTCTCGATTAGATGTAGATAGGGTATTGTCATCTTCCCAATGTATGGTGTAAGGAGCCGTACCACCTGACAGCTCAAGAGATATGGCACCATTGTCTGCACCATAACAAGTCGGATTGGTAATCGTAGTTTGATAGAAATGGCTTCAGGAGTTGTTACCTCGACATTCCCAGTAATGGAACAGCCACGACTGTCTACAACTCTAACAAAAAAGCTGCCTGCTTCATTGATAGTGAGATTTGCTTCCGTTGCTCCTTCCTTGTTCCATTCATAAGTATATGGAGCCGTACCACCGGTTACGGTTGTTGAAATAAGTCCTGCTCCTCCGCTACATGAAGGTGGGCGTGTTGTAAATGACAGTGACAGCAAGTCCGGCTGTTTAAGTTCAAACACAGCCGATTCTACGGATATTCCATTGCTGTCTGTAATTTTAACTTGATATTGCCCCGTTGAAAGATTATGGGCAACACTGTCTATCTGCAACGGAAGTTGTTCTTTTGTACTTCCCGATATTTTATACCAAGTATACGTATAGGGGAGCTGTGCGGAAATAATAGGCTTACCTCCTTTTCCATGAGCAGTCAATTCTCCATCACTATCACCATGACAGCTGATAAAATGTGTCTCTTCAACATCTACAATTAAAAGAGGCGGTGCAGAAAGTGTTATCGCTAATTGCGCATGGCAGCCACAGGGATCCTGTTTGTCTTCATTCCTAACAGAGCAAATCTCATGTCTTCAGCTATAGCTGTATATTCGCCACGAGGAATATTACGAAGGGTATAGATGTATTGGCTACCATCCGAATGCGAATCTGTTGGTGTAAAGACTTGACCATCGCTTTTCCGCACAAAACGTACTGTATATCCCGAAGTGGAAGGTGTACCGCCGGAAACAGCTATTTGAATAGCCCCATCGGAAGATTGATAGGCCAAAGGACTGGTTTTGCTCTTTTCTGTAATACGAACAGCCTCATTTGGCTCTGTAAGTATCACTTGGTGGATAAGTTCTTCTCCTGATGATGTCTTGGCAACACAACCATTGCTGTCTTGCACACGCAAGGTATAATTGCCAGCTGATAACCGTTTGAAACTTACATTGCCCGTATTGAATGTTTGTGTCTGCACAACAAAACCGCCGGCATCTGTAAGTGTAGCGGTGAAATTCCCTGTTCCACCAGATGCCGCCAATGTAATCTCTCCATCATGACCGGAAAAACAACTAACATTCTTTTGGGTGAAAGAATGAGTGATGGCTGGACGTTCTGCTATTATAGCCGTAAACTTATGTCGAGGATCACCTGTATAAGTATTATTGCCATTATAACTTCCTTTAAAGGATATGGCATAAGTTCCAGAATTATATCCTCCAAGGTAAAAACTATTGTTACTATCTAAAGTTACATTACCAGCATTTCCGATAGACTGACCATTTATGAAACAACTCAAAACTTCTCCCGAAAGCAAAGGGCGATCTAATGTCATCTTAATTATAGCATCACCTGACTGGTGGCATCTTTCGAGGACAATTTCATGAGATAAAACAATAGGAGATGATAAAGCAGCCTGTAAACTTATCACTTCACTAGACTTTACCGGATTGAATATTCGAAATAAAACAGGTCTTCCTTGAGCAGCAAGCTGCTGGAATGCACTTTCACTCATCAAATCTGTTCCACTAATTTTTAGAGAACCATTAGGTGAGGAATTAATAACAGAAGAAGGAACGTTAATCCAAGTTTGGGCACCATCTGTCGAATATTGCCATTTGTATACAGAATGTGGAAAACCTGCTGTATTTGTAATAATAATTTTTTCCTTGCTAGGCAACAAGGAGGGTTGATTATTTGCAAAAATTAATTTTGGATAAGCGCGGTAAACGTGAGTAGTCACATGTGAATAATATGTACTGAGACACCCCCACCATAAATTTGTTTCAGAAAACTCTGTCTGTCCGCTGGAAGCAATATATTGCTCAGCAGTATGTTCACAATCAGAGTTCCAAAAACCAAGGTCTTTAACTTGTCTAGATGTTTCTGCCCAAATATGAGTAATAGGACCTTCGTGTGCAGGTAATGAAACTCGGCCTGTTATACCGAAATGACCACGTTGTTCCCGACGCATAGAGAAATCAGTAAATTCCTTTTTTTGCTGAACTGTTAGCAGTAGTATAATATAGATGATTATAAAAACGTCTTCACTGCTATATAAAAGAATTCTACATCATACTCAAAAAAATATTCTTGTGCATGAAGTTCAAGTATTCCCAATAAAAAGAAAAAAATATAGATGCGATTCTCTTCATAATTGTATCTTTTTGCACTTTACTTATTGAGCTATGATTCTTTGCTTTAACGACTAATATATATTCATTCTCTTTCCCTTGTAAGATTTCTTTATCTACAAATTCTCCTGAAGCCGGTAGATTCTCTCTATAAAGGAATTTTGTCTTGGAATCGTCTAACTTATATAATGCTACGGACATCAAATCCTTATAGTGTATATCCCATTTGATAGCAATACCTTCTGGCAAGGCTTCCAAGTCGAATTTAATCGAATCATTGTCCATCCCTTTCATCTTTGATTTCAATATTATAGGATTGGATAAATGAGAACGCAACTGATTTGAGGTATAAGCAATCACTTGGTAGAGATAGCTTTTCCCTGATTCAATGTCATAATCTTCATACCTCATACTTATGGGACTCTCAACACGCCGAGCAACAAGACGAGTTCTGTCCTCCACGTCAGTACGTACCACAATAAATCCGGCAAGATAGGGATTTTCATCTTGGGTCCATTCAATAATATTCCTCCCGTCCTCTGCTTTCCATCCGACAATTACAGGTGTCGTTGGAGGAATAACATTTGGTTTAATAACCTCTATCGTCTCGCTCAGGTCAGACTGGTTATATCGTTCATCAAGGGCTGTTAACGCATAATAAACCTTATTATTTAGGTTGTCAAGGTTTATACTGTCCGTATAGGTTGTTTCACGGATGGCTAAATCCGTAATGGGAATCAATTCCTCTCCCTTTGTTTGTCCGCGATACAGCCTATAGCCATAGATGTCAGCATCAGAATTGGGCTTCCATGACAAATGCACGGCTCCGAGACTGTCTATTCGTGCAGATAAACCTTGTGGTATTCCTGGTGGCACACTGTCCACGGGTTGGATAAGTACCGGCAATGAACGGGTAGAAGTGCCTTGCTTGGCTTCTGCCTCAATTTTATAATAGATATGCCTTCCTATATTCGTTATATGATAATCCCGCTGCTGTGGATTGAGGCTACCGGCAAGAATGGTATAATCCTTATCGTCAGTAGAATGAAGTATATTAAAGCCTTTGATTAAGTCTTGTTCAGCACCATCAAACTGCCAAGATATGTCTGCTCCACCATTCCTGTCAAATGAGGAACTTGTTATCATAGGTATGGCCTTCAAAGCAGGATAAGCAATTCCGGAAACAATATCACTGTACGCCCCCTTACTGCCGAAAGGCGTTACGCCAACAACCCTATAATATATGGTCTTCCCTTCAGGGATACTATCCAAATAGGTAATCGGAGCATAAGGATTCTTATCCACATCTGCAATACGTGTAACGGGCAGGTCTGAAATGGGCTTGAAAATCTTACCATCCTCGCTCTTCTCAATAAAATAAGCAGAATAAAAGATAGGATAGCGTATTATAATCCCACGATAAAAAGCCCCGGATTCGCTAAAACGGGCAGACAATCCGATGGGACGAATTAGTTTAGCTGTATCACCGACAATGGTAAAAACAGCCCCTTGCCCTATTTGACACTTTCTCTTAGGCACAAGAGGAGTAATACGATACAAGTAGCGTTCACCATTTTTTATATCCTTATCCTCCCATCCCCAGCCGATTTCCTTAGCCATTGGGAAACAGAGATCCGCGGCATAAAGGGAGAACAAATAGCGTTGCTGCTGCATTTCATCAAGGGAAATGGCCTTAGATATAGGGTTATTACCCAAACTGACTTCAAAGTCTTCCCCAAAGACAGCCTGTGCAATGACTGCTCCCATCGGATATTGTGCTGCAATCCGTTTTAATGTATCTGTCGCTTCCGGTTTCAACTTTTCCGAAAGAACTTTCAACTCAGGTTTATCCAACACGACACCGGAACGTGATACTGTCAAACGCTCCAAACGAACACCATATTGATTAAGCAAGTCCCAACTTTTCGCATCACTTGGAATCCAACGCAAAAGAATACGGTCAGAATGTATTTCTGCACGGGCTCTGATATTGGATGTCGATTTCTGTTGTGCCATTCCAATAAGGGCATAAGTACAGAGAACAAACAGAAAAAGAGTCTTCTTAATATAACGCATATTTATTTGTTCAAATTAAGTTGGTTGGTATAGATGAAGTCCACACTGCCTGTTACCGTTCCATCTGGCAATACGTAACTGATAGTTGTTTGATACTTGCCTTTTTTCAAAACAGGCAAAGAGCCTATGACAAAACGATTGTAAACCTGTGGGGTAACAGCATCCCTACTATTTATGATTGTATTCTGAAGGTCTCGATAATCATTGAATGATACCAAAGAAGCATCAAATGTAAAGGGGGAAGTGATATAAAGATAAGTTCACCGATTCTGAATGTAAAGCTGAAAGGTAGTCCTGACTTGGCGAGAAAGCTCTATAGGGAGGGACGCCGATTGGCTGTTCTTCCCTCTCGGAGAGGTGAATATTCCCATAAGGGTATCCTTCATAAACAAGTGGTAAGACTGTACCTCTGAAATATTCTTCCTTGAGGTCGGAACGAAGAGAGAGTAAAGGCTTGTATTGAGTTTTCTCCCACACCCATGACTTCAGCTTCATCGAAGGCTTCCTTACCTTGCACATTAGCTCCAAGCAACAGTGCAACGCCAGCATCTATGGCAAGGTTATCACGGACCTTGACACTCCGCATCTTATCTCTGAAAGTAGCATACTGGCTGGTTGTAAAGTCATATTTCAGAATCGATTGTTCCATCTCATTGGAAATCTTTGCTATAGCTTTGTCGCCACCAATTTGTCCTGAGAAATCGTCATTGTCTTTTATTTCCTTAATTTCAGAAGATTTTTTATTGTCGTTTGCTATATCCTTCTGTGCTGCGGAATACGACAAATCTAATATATATTCTGTCTGCCTTCTCAATTCCGGCAGGGTAAACTCTAAACGATTCTCTGCTTCGTTATATTTGAAATCTGTAGCTATACGTTCATTCTGTTTTGTTACAAAACTAAGTTTGTAGTCAAAACCTTTTTCAAATAGGTATTTTTGTCCAAACTGTAGTTGCACATAGCCTTTGGAGTATTCTTTGGGAAGGAAGTATCTCTGCCCTATCACAGGATAGGCATAGACAATATTCCGCATAGGAATGTCACTCGGCGCGCTACCTGTCGTAAAATGATTTATCTTTTCTTCAAAGGCTGGTTTTCCTGAGGTCAGTACTGGCTTCCAAACACCATTCTTCAATTCTTCGAAAATAATACGGACTTCTGCCGTCAAATCTGTATTAGGAGGAAGAATTTCTTTAGACTGGGAAACGAACATCCGTCTTATCTTTTCCCCAAAGGAGCTTACCCGGTATGACATGTTCCTTTTTATCTTTGACTATGAATTCCTTGAGATTGATGCGGTAATAGGTCGTTTCTCCTGCATCAGTGGTCGCTTCGAAACTCTTTCCTATTGCAATGTTGAAAGTTGCCTGAGGAACGGAGAATACGCTGACTTCATTCTCTTTATCAGCAGGAGCCAAATCATTTATCATCGGTTCTTCTATCGGAGAACTCCCCGGTATTACAACATCGCATTCCTCACCGATGGAAAGTTTGAAACGCGCCTTACCCTTAATCAATCCGAGCACATTGAGATTCACTCCTAAATAGCCCTTAAAGAAGGTTGGATCAGGAAGTCCTGCCTGCAAAAGAGCCGCTGCACCGCCCTTGATTACCGGTACGCGGATACGGATAAGCCATAACTTTACCTTTACGCCCAATTCTCCTTGTAAATAGGCATAGGTTTGCCCCATGGCATACCAACCATCCATACCGATAGTACCGGAACGGCCTCGACATTGTGCCTGCGCATAGTCCTTGAGCATCACATCAAAGCCCAAACCTGCATTGAAATTAGCATACATTATCAAGAACTGAATATCACCGGTCTTGACGGATAGTTCTGATCCGAATGCAAATCCCTTTCCCGTACTTAGTGCATTTAGATTCCGTCCAAGACTCAACCTGTTTAGGTCTTGTCCCAATATGTCGGCTACAGCCTGTGGGGGAGCCGGCATATCCGGGATACGGCTTCCTGCCATAAAGTAAGAGCCTGTCTTTATGGCAAGAATATTTCCCTACTGCCAACTGTACGCCAAGCCTGTTGGACGGGGTACCCAAATGTAAATACCATTCTTTAGGGTCTATATGCAGAACGCCCCATCCGGCCTGGCCGCGTTCACCCACACCACGAATGAATTCTGCGGGAGTATTGAGATAAACTTCAGAACTTGGCATGCAGTACATGGTTTTGGAAATCCATCTGGATACATAATGTCCCTGATAGTCCCATATCCTTAATTGCTCCTGGAATAGATTTGATGGCCTTGGTTAACTGTACCCAGTCATTTTGCTTAAACTGTTCCGATAACTTGGCTGGGAACGTTTGCTGTTGTTTTTCGAGCTTGTCACTTACAGAGGTGTTACCTCCGCCTCCTCCCCTGTTAGGAAATTCCCCATAACCATAGAATCCTGCAGATGCCAATCCACCTGCCTTTGAAAATATCATTTCAAAAGCAGCTTCGCCATAGGCGACCTTACTGATTTCAATAACGGTAGAAGCCTTAAATCCAAAGCCCATAGAGGCATCAGGGATATAGTTTGAACTGGTAAAGCGTCCACCCTCCGGACTTCTACCTTCAGCACGCACCCCTGATGTTAAAGCACCGCCTATTCCGTTAAGAGTCAGTGCTCCGATAATTGGTATGCCCGGATGGAAAGTTGCCATACCATCTGCATACCAATAGCGGAAATCATCTTTTCGTCCGAAAGCGGCTCGAGCCATAATAGATACATCATATTTTATTTTTTCCTCTGTATTTTTGTCAATCTTCCGATTAAAAGAAAATCCAAGAGTTACATCGCCTGCAAACCCATTGCCGTAAATGGCATCACCTCTATGCCAATTGAGATGTCCGTTCAGTTTTATAACACCTGCGATAACAGAATTTACAGCAATGGAACCTACCTCTAATTTATCAAACACCCAAGTTTGATTTTCATATTTTGCAAGGAGGTTTAATTCCGTTGTTCCGGAGAATAAGTTCTTTCCGAGATTAATTCCTGCCCCTATTGTTAATCTTACATGCTGTGTATCTGAATGATTAAGTGCAAGCTTGTTTATAGATAAAGGAAAGTGTCCCAATTTTGCCTCTCCTTCATAACCGAAGTATTCTGCGGAAATGTAAGGAGCAACCGTCGTGAGTCTAAGACCGTGGAAACTAATCTTATCAAACTTTGTTTGTGATGTGGAGTCGCTGTTTCCCTCTTTCCCAAGAGTCATATATCCATGAAGTATTGCTTCCGGGATAAAACGATTTTCTACTAAGCGTAAAGTGACACTGGAATTCTTTTCGAGATGAGCCTTTGCCTTAAAAATGGAGAAATCAAGTGCTTCTTCATTTTTAACCCGCATCGTATATTCATTATTAGGTTGCAGGTATCCTTCGTACCCCAAGATTGTTTTTTTACCCTTGAACGGCAAGCCTAATCGTCCCGTGAATTCTGCAGCGACAAGTTCACCAGCCATAAGGTTCAGTCCAAAATGATCAACAGAAAACCGCCAGCCGTCAGCACTGCCCTTATCAAGCGAGAGAATACTGTCGGCAGAGAATAGCCCCGTTATACCATAATCATCGATTAATAATCCCTTAGCCGAGAAACTGGCTCGTGAAAAAGCTTTCGGTAATGTTACAGAGACATTTTCTGCATATACTCCTCTCCATAGCACTTGTTCATCGGGGAGATAATTTTGCTGGTATTCCTGTGGAAAACGTATCGTTTTGGCGTTCCGCTTACTACTGAAATCTAAAATGACGTTATTCAATGAGAATACGTAGTCTTTCAGTCCTTTGATTTCGAAACTTGGTAGGTCTAAAGACACAAGAAGGTCATTCCAACTTTCTATAACAGTATTAAAATGACCTATGACTTGATTCGATAAATTCCTATCCTTATTTATATTATCTGTAGCCGGTTTATAAGTACTGCCATTTGCAGTACCTTGTCCCCCGGCCCTGACTATGAGGGAGGTCGGAAAATGGACTTCCGCGTCAATGGCTAAATTATGGAAACCATCACAGCCAATAGTCATGTAGGTGTCACTTTGAGAAATACCCCTGTCCTTGCTTAGTCCATTACCCTTAAGGACAATTTTTGTATTCCCGCCATTGAAAGGTATCTCGACATCGTGCAGGAGCGAAAGCTTTAATTCTCCTGCCAAACCACCAGTATGTGTTCCTTTTATTCCTTCTGCCCCAAAGAAAAGCACTGTACGCCCGCCTTTTGTTCCTTGTGGAATGACCGCCTTTGCATAAACGCCAAGCTCTGTAGAAGAAGTTTGCAAGGCAAAACGACTGATGGCAATCGTTATCTCCATACCACCAATCGTTCGCTTCAAGCCAAGAGGAAGGTTTATGGCTTCTGCATCGTTATAATTCAAATCCTCCACATAAGCATTGCTCGCAGCAATGCGGGCAAACATATCATTGAGTTCGTTAATCTGTTGTACAGAATTACTTTTAGTCTGAGCATAAGATACATGTATGCTCAATAGTAGGATGCAAAGTAGAAAAGCGATTCGCCTATATTTGCTAATATTGAGTTTTGGAAGACCCGTAATGGCGAGAGTTATTTTTTCCATGTGACAAATTCAAAAGATGTGAATCATTCTTATTTATAGAAGTTTCGTTGAAATAAGGAGTTCTCGGATATCTATACTAAGTAGTGCAACAATCTCTAAAAGTACTCCCAAAGGAGGCTGTACCTTGTTGGAATGCCATTTTGATATGGCATTTTCAGACTTACCCATTTCTTCGGCAAGCCATTTACCGGTCGGCTGCTTTCCAGTCAAGACTACTTTAATTCTATTTATTACCGGCATAATTTGATTTTATAACCCCTACAAGGGTATTAACGTTCGTTTGCAAAAAGTAGTTGATTTTTAGTGACGCTGCAAACATTTTCTTCTTTATTTCTTATATGTCCATCTTTTTCCTGTTATTTCTTGACTATTCCCGCAAATTCCTCTACTCTTAAATCCTTAATAATATTACCATAACTTAGCTGCTTGATAATAGTATTCATCATTAAAATTATCAAGCAATGGAATCAAACAGCAATGACAACTATGTGCTGGTCTTGGAAGATCGCACGGAAGTAAAGAATGAATAGGAAGCGGGGAAGCTCTCCGTAATTTCTGGTATTGACGACAAGGGAAACCTTAAAACCACTGAGGCAATCGCTGCCAATCAGGCTGCGTTCTTGAAGTTCAACAACAAGGACGGACTTCTGAAGAACTTCATGACCAACTTCCTCAAACAGTTCAATAACCCGACTCATTTTGGATTATACAAGGTCTTGGCGGACAATGTGGAGCAGGGCGTGGACAACCTGCGCACCATGCTACAAGCCGTGAAAAGCCAGAAAGCAAACAGCAACTGGCTGAGATGGGCGTTCCCTTTGAGGACTATTTGCCTCGGCAGAAAAATGCCACCGCTATCGACCCTGAAAAGGTGGATTGGAAGATGCTCGACAATCTCGGTCTTTCCCGCGAACGCTTAGAACAGAGTGGAGAATTGGAGAAACTGCTTAACTGGCAGAAGACCAACCTCGTAACGCTTGCCGTACCTATTGGAGACACTACTATCTACACCGAAGCTCGCCTTGCTTTTCGCACGGACGATAACGGCAATATCGGTTTGGCAATTCATCCTTTGAGAAAAGAACCACAGCTTGATTTCCCCTATATGGGTTACAAGTTCTCTCCCGAAGAAAAGGAGGCACTTCTCACTACGGGCAATCTGGGTAAAACCATCGAAGTGACTCCCAAGAACGCTGAACCTTTCTCTGCATACGTTTCTATTGACCCACAAACGAATGAAATCATTGCTTTGCGTGCTGACCGTGTGAACATCCCTAAGGAGATCAAGGGCGTAACGCTCTCTGATGCCCAGTACAAAGAACTTGTGGAAGGCAAAGCCGTGAAGGTGGAAGGTATGACTGCCAAGAGTGGTAAGACCTTTGATGCAACTTTGCAAGTCAATGCCGAGCGAAAAGGCATTGAGTTCATCTTTGGCGACAACAAGAGTTTAAGAGAACGACGGGAACACAAACAGACACTGCAGCAAGGTGTCCCACATAAGCTTTGCGGCTTAGAGTTATCAGAAAAACAGCGTGAAGCATTAGATAGCGGTCGCACACTATATCTAAAGAATATGGTGGACAAACAGGGGCAACCATTCAACGCCTATGTCCGCATGGACAAGGAACAGAATAGACCACGCTTTTATAAATGGAATCCCGACAAGAAGCAGGAAACCGGTAAAGAAAAGGTCGTAGCTGTGGCGGAAGAACACAAAACACAGGTAGCTGTCAATAACCACGGTAAGACCAATGAAGCCACCAAAAATGTGAAAGAGCCTCTCAAAACGGGACAGACACAACCAACTGCTGCCCAAAAACAGACGCAGAACGAAAACAAACAGAAGAAGTCCCGTGGACGTAAGATGTAACCCTTAATTCTATTATCGACTATGACAACTTGTATTATTGCCGAGAAACCCTCGGTAGCCAGAGATATTGCCCGCATCGTAGGAGCAACGAGCAAGCAAGACGGATATTTGGAAGGCTGCGGCTATGTCGTTACTTGGGCAATGGGACACCTCATCGCCCTTGCCATGCCCGAAGCCTACGGTTTTTCTGCCTATAAAGCTGAAGACCTGCCCATTCGTCCCAATCCTTTTCAGTTAGTGGTACGACAAGTACGTAAGGACAAGGAGTATATATCAGACCTTGCAGCACTCAAACAACTTAAAGTCATCCGTTCCTGCTTCGACAAGGCAGATCGTATCATCGTCGCTACTGATGCAGGTCGGGAGGGTGAACTCATCTTTCGCTATATCTATCAATATCTTGATTGCAGAAAACCTTTTGACCGCCTTTGGATAAGTTCTCTCACGGACAAAGCTATCCGTGAGGGACTTTCCAATCTCAAACCAGGAAGCCATTACGACAACCTCTATCATTCTGCCAAGGCAAGAAGTGAAGCCGACTGGCTGGTGGGTATTAATGCCAGCCGTGCGCTGTCCATTGCCCGCAAAGGCGGCTATTCTTTGGGACGGGTACAGACCCCAACACTTGCTATGGTCTGCCATCGGTACATAGAGAGCCGTGACTTTTCTTCCGTACCTTATTGGAAATTATCCGTCCTTACAGAAAAAGAGGGCTTGTCGATAAAAGCCGTTAGCTGTAAAGACTATGAAAATGAAGCATTGGCACAGACTGCTCTCGCTGCACTTCGCAGTCAGAGCCAGCTTACGGTAGAAACGGTCACAAGAAAGGTAACGCATACCGCGCCACCACTCTTGTACGACCTTACTGCCTTGCAGAAAGATGCCAACAGACGCCACGGCTTTTCTGCAGACAAAACCCTCTCAATTGCTCAGAGCCTCTATGAGAAGAAAATCACGACCTATCCCCGAACTGGCAGCCGATACATCAGCGAGGATGTCTTCGAAGAAGTATCTGTCCTGCTGCGCAAGATAGGCAAGACACTATCAAATCCACTTAACCGCCATTCTGTGGACAATGCAAAGATTACTGACCACCACGCCATCATTCCGACTGGTGAAACACCATCTGGATTGTCGACAGATGAAATAACTATCTATCAAATGGTAGTTAATCGCTTCATAGAAGCCTTTTCCTCCGATTCCGAGGAAGAGCGTATGCAGGTACGGTTTACTGACGGTACTAACACCTTTACTTGGAAAGCATACCGACAAATCTCTTTAGGCTGGAAAGCTGTACAGAAAGGTAAAGAAGTAGAAGCTGAAAAGAAAGAGGATAGCGATGAACAGATTTTGTCTTCATTGCCGACTTTGACTGAAGGTGAGATCCTGCCACTTGTTTCTGCAGAAATCACTGAGCATAAGACTAAACCTAAACCGCTCTACACAGAAGCGATACTGCTTTCTGCTATGGAAAATGCAGGTAAGGAAGTGGAAGAGGATGACAAACGCAAGGCAATGGCAGAGTGTGGTATTGGAACACCTGCCACCCGTGCCAACATCATCGAGACACTTATTCTCCGTGATTATATCCGAAGAGACAAGAAAGCCATCATACCGACAGAAAAAGGCCTGGCTGTCTATGAAATTGTCAAGGACAAGAAGATTGCCAATGCGGAGATGACAGGTGCATGGGAACTGGCACTTGCCGCTATTGAAGCAGGAAAGATGCCATCTGATAAGTTCTCACAAGGCATCAACTCATACGTGGAAACTATTTGCGAGGAACTCCTTTCACTTTCTTCTGATCAGAAGTCCTATCCTGTCTACCGCTGCCCAAAATGCGGACAGCAGAGTGTCGGCATCTATGCCAAGGTAGCCAAGTGCAGGCATGAAACCTGTGGTTTCCACGTGTTTCGTGAAGTCTGCGGCATACATCTCTCTGAAGATAATATCCGTGACTTGATAAGTTCTGGTCGTACGCCTATCCTTAAAGGACTGACCAGCAAGGCTGGCAAGAAATTCAATGCCCGACTTGTTCTGGGTGAAGACTACACTACTTCCTTTGAATTTGAGAACAAAAAAGGAAAACAACGAGGGAAATAATCCTGGCAGAAACAACGAGGAACGGTATAGGTTGGGAGATACAAGTATTGCCTCCCGACCTTTTTACCTCCACTTATTAAAAGCAAACACTATGGCATACAATAAGAAAGAAGTCCTACAAGCCAACACGGAAGCCATCCGTGTGGTATTGCGATTAGAAAAAGAACGCCGCGAAGCCACCGAAGCAGAGAAAAGTATCTTACGAAACTATCAGGGCTTCGGTGGCTTGAAATGTGTACTCAACCGCACAGATAACCCCGATGACATACGCTATTGGAGCAAGTCTGAACAGAATCTCTTTGAACCTACCCAACAGCTCAAGCAGATGATTTATCGTGAAGCCTTAGATGCCAACACCGCCAAGCGGTATTGGGAGAGCATCAAGGCAAGCGTACTGACCTCCTTCTATACTGATACCCGTATCGTTTCTGCTATCTCAGACGCACTTGTCTCCACAGACCTACAGGTAAGACGATGTTTAGACCCATCTATGGGTATGGGTGCCTTTGCCGAAACCTTTGCAAGGCAGGCGGGAGTTGTAGATGCAATGGAAAAAGACCTGCTCACTGCCCGCATCTCACAAGCCCTGCACCCCTATGGCAAAGGCAATATCTTCGTTCACAACGAGCCTTTTGAAGCTATTGGAGAACTGGAAGACAAGGACAAATACGACCTTGTTACAAGTAACATTCCTTTCGGTGATTTCATGGTCTATGACCGAGAGTACAGCAAAGGCAAGGACACTCTCAAGCGTGAGTCCACACGTGCCATCCACAATTACTTCTTCGTGAAAGGTCTGGACTGCATCAAGGAAGGCGGCTTACTGGCATTTATCACTTCACAGGGTGTATTAGACAGTCCCCGCAATGAAGCCATACGCCGTTACCTCATGCAGAACAGCCGCCTTATCTCTGCCCTCCGCCTACCATCGGGTATGTTTTCAGACAATGCAGGAACGGACGTAGGCAGTGACCTCATCGTCCTGCAGAAGCAGACAGGTAAAGAAATCGGCGAGGGTATCGAGCAGCAGTTCGTAGAAACCGTTTCCGTTCCCAAGGAAGAAGGCTCTTCTGTCGTCTTCAAGCATAACTCTCTTTTTGTAGGAGATTGGAAAGACATCTTCCACCGGACCATCGCCACAGAGCGCATAATGGGTACAGACCCTTATGGAAGACCGGCATGGGAGTATCGGTTCACGGGAGGAGTTGAGGAAATGGCAGAAAGTCTCCGAACACAACTCTCTCTTGAAATGGGACAACGTATCGACCGTAAGCTATATGAGACCGGTATACCGATGACAGAGGCAGAGCGGGAGGCAGAAGCAGAGAAACAGCTTCGCAAGCTGGGTATTACCATAAGTCGGGAAGAAGAAACAGAGAAGACAAAGACTGAAAACAAGGGTATAAACGATGCCTATAACCTCATGCCCGACAGTATCAGAAAGCAACTGCCTAAACTTTACAGCACGGAAAAGGAACTCATAGGCGATAAGGTTGCATACGCACGCTATTTCTTCCCAATGGGAGCATACACAGCCTACCTTCTGGAATATGATCCTAAGAGCCGCATTGGTTTCGGTGCTGTCACGATGGGTTACGGCTGGGAGCTTGGCAATATGTCTCTCGATGAAATGGAAGGCGTGAAAGTAAGAGGACTGGGCATAGAGCGCGACCTGTATTTCTCTCCTAAGAAACTGCACGAGATTGCCGAATTGGAAGAAATCGTCAGGGGACAATATACTAAAGAAAAAGTAGTGGCAGAGGAAATCAAGGAAGAAGTAGTAACAAAAACAGAGATAAACGATAAGGTTAAGGAAACTGTAGCCGTTGCTTCTGAGAACGATACGCAGATAATGGAAGATACCATTTCTGGCGGAGAGACAATCCCATTACAGCCGTCATCATCAGAGTCTGACCCACAACAATTTGTATTAGAACAGCCTTCCATAACTGTTGAACCTGCGCCCGAAGGCGTACCTGCCTTGACACTTCATCATCAATACGAGCAGGAACAACAAGAAATCCGTACGGATATTGAAGCCCCAAGAGAGATGAACGGACAGACAATATTCTTTGATGACGATCATCATCCGGTGGTGGACAACAACATGAAAGACATCGGACAACCGGAGCAACTGTCACTGTTTGCCCCAGAGGAATACAGCCTTTGGACAAGAGAGGTAAGCCGTGTAAACAATGAAATCAAGGATAATTCAGGAACTTCACGGGCGCACCGTCCTATAACACAAACTGCTCCCCAAAAAACCAGCGGAGTCCAAGATGCAAAAGGCTGCGACCATTCCTCAACGGCGTACCCGTAGTAGCAGGAAAGCAGCTTCTTCCTCTTCACGTGAGCCATCCCTTTTCGACTTCATGAACGAAGCCGAGGAGCGCAAGCCAAAACCTATAGCGGAAGTCAGAAAGGAGTTTGACGCTTCCCCGCGCCCTTTTCTCTCTTCGCCGGACTCCCACCTAAGAGACGGCTCCATTGTCGTGCAGAAAGGGCAGGTGGGGTTTCTTTCTGACTTAAAGCGACATCCAACCTTCAACCCGATGGACTTGCCGTATGCCCAGCTTTCCCGACTCAAAGCCTATATCGAGATACGGGAGTGCTATCATCGTCTCTATGACTACGAGGCGGAGAACCGGACAGAGGACAGGGAAGACCGCAGCAGGCTCAATCACCTGTATGATGACTATGTTGCACGCTGGGGCTACTTTAACCAAAAGGCGAACACCGACATCATCAAGATGGATGCCACAGGTGTGGAAATGCTCTTCTTGGAACGCTCCGAAAACGGCAGGTACATCAAGGCGGACATATTCGACCATCCTACGGCATTTTCCACCACGGAACTGACCATAGCCACAGACCCGATGGAGGCTCTTGGCGCATCGCTCAACAAGTACGGTACGGTGGAACTTGACTACATGAGTTCGCTTTTACCTGATATGGAGGAAAGCGACATCATTTCTTCCTTGGAAGGTCGCATCTATTTCAATCCCGAAGAGAATGCCTACGAAGTGGCGGACAAGTTCATTTCGGGCAATGTAATAGAAAAGGCGGAGCGTATCGAGTCGTGGCTATTGGACCATCCCGACCACGAAGAGGCAAAAGCAGAGCCTTGCCGCTTTGCGTGCAGCCACACCTACACCCATTCCCTTTGCCGATTTGGACTTCAATCTCGGTGAACGCTGGATACCTGCCAAAGTCTATGGCAGGTTCGCTTCTGAGTTCTTCGGGACGGATATTGGCGTATCCTACCATTCCAACATGGACGAGTATTCCATTGTCTGCGATCGAAAGAATGCCAATATCTGGCACAAGTATGCCATCACGGGGTGAGTTCAC
>BNJU01001929.1_pt1 | contig 46769 bp, 59 predicted proteins | sample 8539281 | NCBI WGS metagenome assembly BNJU01 (sample SAMD00202456, study PRJDB9452) | human saliva metagenome | isolation source: human saliva | place: Japan
CATGGGGGATACCTTGGCAGGGATGATCACGCGGGGATTTGCAGGTCCAATTTCCACAGGTCAGTCTCTATGAGCGCGTGGTGGTTGCGACCTATCTCCATTCAGCCATTGCAGAAGACTTGAGCAAGGAGGCTTATGTGGTTCTACCGACGACCATCAGCCAAGAAATCCCCAAATGGATGAAGAAGTGGAGTGACAAAGATCAGGTTATCAGCATTGAAAATAGAAAATAGGTGAAAAAGATGAAGGAAAGCATTCGAAAAGTAAATCAGTATATCGATGAAAACAGGGAGAAGGTTGACCAGCAATATCGAGGGCATTTCATTGCTACCTCCAATCAGCTGGATGAACAGTCCAAATGGTTTTGTTTATTTCGTGAGAATACCATTTGTTTTACCAATTCTATCCCTATGATAGTGTTTGGGGTCCCATGCATTGGGGGCATGCCAAATCAAAAGATCTTCTCCATTGGGAAGAATTGCCAGTAGCTTTAGCACCAAGTGAAAGCTATGATAAGGATGGTTGTTTCTCAGGGTAGTGCTATTGTGAAAGATGACAAGCTCTATTTGCTGTATACTGGTCATGTAGATGATGAGGAAAAGCGAGAAGAGACTCAGTGTCTTGCGGTGTCAACAGATAGCATTACCTTTGAAAAAGTTGCCTACTAATCCAGTGATCCATGCTCAACATATTGAGGGGATCGCAGATATTGCAGATTTTCGTGATCCTAAAGTATTTGAATATCAAGGAAACTACGCTGTCGTTGCTTCTAAGACGCCGGATGACAGAGGTCAAATTCTCTATTTGCATCAAGTAATCTAGTAGATTGGGACCTTTACATCAGTCCTTTCTAGAAGGTGAAAGAAAGGGCAAGGGATTATGTGGGAGTGTCTGAGTTTCTTCCCTTTAGATGGCAAAATGGGTCTTGATCCTGTCTCCCATTGAAATGGAAAAGGCAAGAAAAAAATACTGGAACTTTAAATTCGACGGTTGCCTTTTATCGGTGACATGAATTGGGAAACAGGGCGCTTTCATGTCGATTCCTATGATGAATGGATGGTGGTTTGGTTTCTATGCCCCTCAAACTTGTCAAGGACCAAATGGCGAACGATACATGGTTTGCCTGGATGCAAATGTGGCACCAGTCTATCCCCAGTCATGATTTAGCTCATGGGTGGGCAGGTGATATGACTCTTCAAGAAAAATTGTCCTGAAAAGACGGACGATTGGTTCAGGAGTTACCTGGGTCAGTGAAAGAACACTTTCTTGTAGAACATGCGTCAGAAACCATTGTTCAGGGACAATCAGATCACGATTCCAGCTGAGAAACAAACCTTGTTTGAGCTAGAATGCCAAACCGGGTCGCTCCTTTATCCTAGTTATGGCGATGAAAACCGATCCTGATAGTGTCTTGAAATTGATACGACGCCTCTCAAAAAGCGCTTTAGCTTAAGTCGAGACCAATTTGGGCACCTCATTACTGGAAAAGAAAAATCCAGCATTTCAATCGAGATGGATTCAGTTGGATGCTGAAAAGGATCATCATTTTTCGATCATTCGCGATACCAACTCAATCGAAGTATTCGTGGATGGTAAAACTCTCTCGATGACCTTTTTATGAAACGACTGAGAATCCCGTCTATACTCTCACGGCAGATGAAGGGGTCGATTGGGTCGTAAAACCTATCAAAATAGGAAAAGTAATAGTCTCCTAAAGAATAAAAAGACAAGATCCTGATGACATCTTTTATTTTTAGAGAGAAGAATGGAAGCGAGAGCCCTCCGAGAATGAGGATGATAGCCCCGCTGAGTCGGTTGTGCCATTTTGGGCGAGGCGATCATTTCCATGCGATCGGATGCGGAAGAACAGCGATATTTCGGTTCCTCCCATAGGGTTATTGATCATACCAGATCCGATAGCAGTCTCGACTGGATACAATCCAACCAGTTTTTCCGATCAAAAGCAGAAGCAAAGCCCCATAGCTAGAACAGATGTCAAGCTTAGGAGAATGGATGCCAGGTCATCGCCTTCGCTAGAGTTGAAAGGTCAATCAAGGAAAGACCGATCCCAGCTAGGACTGCATGGGTGAGGTTGGTCATAATGACTTGGTTGAACATGACCACACGTTTTCCAAAGGTTTTTGGGACAGCGATTGAAAGCTTTTAGGATAAAGACGATGATAATCATGAAGGGATAACTGTGGATTTTTGGAACAAAGGCATTGCAGATGACCCCGAGAAGAAAAATACTAAAGGCAAACATCATTCCAACTCCGATTTGGGTCGGATCAAGGGTGAGTTTTTCTTTCTTCAATTCATCTTTGATTGACGGGGATCAAGACACCGTGACCATTGTGAGGACTGTCTGCAAAGACTTTGACGATCAAAACAGCTCCAATGATGGCAAGGATATTACCAAGTGTGGTAGCGGGTGCCAATTGAGAGAAGATAGCTGCTTGGCTTCCGTGGAGATTGGCAGAGTAGATCTTTGAAAGAGGCAGGATTCAGCTCCCATTCCTCCGACCATTTTGTGGGAAGGAAACATAGAAATTGAATGTCCAAATCCTTGTCCCAAAAGGCTTCCAACGATCCCAACAGAGAGAGCACCAACGACCATGGTGACCAAGGAAACAGGAATAAAGCGAGCGGAAGCTTTTACCAAGAGATTGCGATTCATCCCTAGAATAGCCCTCCCACAAATCAAGGCTGCGATATAAAAATCAAGAAAGCCAAAGGAATCTCCCAAAAAGCCCTTGGTGGCTGTGATAATATTTGCTGGAATAACATGGAAGGTCGCTAGAAGAGTAGCTCCTAGTAAGGTGAAGACAGATCCCCCACCTAGGTAAGAATTCATACTGGAAGTTTCTCACCGATAAAGTAGAAAAGGTGCCCCTATGACGACCAAAAGGAGGGTTAGTCCAAGCATATTGAGTGGGAGTTTCCCCATAGCAATCGTCACCGCAAGAACGATGACGATGAATGCATATAGAGGAAGACTGACACCGGAAATGTTGATTTCATTCAATTTTTTCATGGTTGTTCAGTCAGCTCCTTATTGTATTTAGGATACCATTTAAGGTCACGTACAGCTTTTGGCCATATCTGTTTCTTTTAGCTTGTGCAAGCCCTTGTTCTTGAGCTTTCTTGGCAACAGCTTCTGCTACCTTGATAGACACGTCAGCTACATATTGGAATGGTGGAAGGACTGGCGCACCCTGGTTGACCTGGATTGACAATACCGGACAATGAGTGAGCAGTGCCCCAATCATTTCATCTGTCAACAATTTGACTTCAGATGCCAACATACCAAAGGCCAAGACCTGGGTAGATCAAAGCGTTATTAGCTTGACCGATTTCGTAGTCCACACTTTGTAGCTGATGGTTCCTGAAGGGACACCGGTAGCGACAAAGGCTTTACCATCTGACCATTCGATGACTTGTTGGGCTGTTGCTTCCAATTTCTTGGTTGGGTTAGAAATTGGGAAGATAACTAGGGCGTTCAGTGTTTTTACACATGGCTTCAACCCTACTTCTTTAGTGAGAGGCACCTGGGTTTTGTTAAGTTCCGACCAAGATCGTTGGTTTTTACGGTTTTGATCACTTCAAGAAGATTGGTCATATCGCCTTTACCTTCGAAGTCAGAACGTTTTTAGCAAATGGTTTTTGAGCTGGCGTCAAATCTTCCATATCGTCAAACAAAAAGACCTTGTTTATCGATCATGAAGAAACGTTTGTAAAAGCTTCTTCTGGGGAAAGTCCTTCAGCCACCATTTTCAGCGTGAACGCGGTCTGCAATACCAGCACCAGCAGAACCACCACCATAGCAAAGGTAAACTTGGTCTGTCAATTTTTTTCACCAGTGATATCCATAGCTCCAAAGATTCGCCCAAGACAACGATCCCAGTTCCTTGAATATCATCGTTGAAAGTTAGGGATTTCTTTCTTGTAACGATTCAAGATATCAGTCGCATTTGAACGACCAAAGTCTTCCCAGTGAAGGTACAATTTAGGGAAAAGTTTTCCAGCTGTTTGAACGAATTGATCGATAAAAGGCATCGTATTTTCTACCACGAACACGTTCATGACGGTTCCCTCAGATACATTGGATTGTTCAACAATTCTTCACGGTTGGTACCAGCATCGATGACAAGAGGCATAACGCAAAGTTGGATCAATGCCTGCAGCTGACAGTGTAGACCATGAGTTTTCCGACAGAGATGTCAACCTTGGACACCCCGAGTCACCGATCCCAAGGATTCCTTCTGCATCAGTTGCAACGATCAAGCGGATATCGCGATCGCCAATGCATTTTTAATGTTTCTTCGATATTTTCTAGGGTGGTTAATATCAAGGTAAAGCGGCATATTGTGGGTCTACAAAGAGTTCAGAATATTGTTCAATGGTGTCTGCGATCACTGGATCATAGACGATTGGGTTGAACTCAACGATGTGTTGGTTAAAGAGGTAGTGAAAAGAGTACGGTTTGTATTGAAAATTTCCATCAAGAAAAGACGTTTTTCAAGGTCTGATGGTTTGCGAAGAAATGTTGGTAAGCTTGTTCAGCTTGTTCTTCGATGGTTTTGAACATATGGAGGAAGAAGACCAATCAGGCCAAGTTCTTTACGTTCTTCCATTGTGAAAGCAGTTCCTTTTATTTCAAGAAAGGATTGTTTAAAATTTCATGTGATTTCATTGCGAAATACTCCTCATAAATAATTTATCTGTAAGATTTTTTTCTCACGCAAGCCATTATAGTCTTCTGTAATTCTTATAGTCAACTTCCCTTGTCCTTATAAAAATTTTATAAGTAAGAGTTTTTGTGTTAGAATGAAGGAAATGGAAATTGTAGAAATAGAGGATAGAGATGAATATCCGAGACTTGGAATATTTTTATCAACTGTCGAAATTAAAGTCTTATACTGATGTGGCGCATTATTTTCAAGTTAGTCAACCGACTGTGACCTATGCCATCAAGCGTTTGGAGGATCACTATGCTTGTCAGTTGGTAGAAAAATCGTCTTCTAATCGTGTTTTGCACCTAACTCAGCCGGGGAAGGTTTTAGCCAATCACGCGCGAGAAGTTTTAATCGAAATCGAAAAGACAGAAAAAGCTGTTGAACGAAGTAAAAAGAATCTGTTGCGCATTGGACTACCGCCTTTGATCACTAGCGATATCATGAAAAAATTTGGGACGCATGATGAAGAGCTTGAGATTTTTCGTCAATCACAATTGGTGCAATTAGGTTCCAGGGATTTGATGCGTTTATTGGTGCGTGGAGATTTAGATTTTAGTCTATTGGGAAGCTTAGAGCCCATTTCGCACGCGCATTTGACCAGTCAGCTCCTGTATAAAAAAGAATTTTTTGTGATTGTTTCAAAGGATCATCCACTAGCAGATCGCAAGGAAATTTCTTTTAAAGAGGTGTTAGAGGAGACCTTCATTCTGTTAGATGAGCATCATGTGCACATGACGGCTTTTAAACGCTTGAATGCTCGCTTTGATGATTTGGCCCAGTCTACTGTTGTCTTGACCGATTCCAACTTGGTCTTAAGTTTCATCGAAGAAAATTTGGGAATTGGTCTCATGACGGATCTGACTCTCTTTCCAGAATATCCAAATCTTGTCAAAATTCCGCTGGTTGAAGAGGAAAAACAGTCTTCTATATTAGTTATGCTTATCCAAATGAAGGGGAACCCCAAGCACTTCTTAGCTCCTTTATTGAACGAGTTGAGAAGTGTGAAAAAAATAAGGAAGCTGGTGTTAAAACAGACAAATAGAAAGTGACTTGAATAAAATGAGGCTTTGTAGAGAAAGGAAATTCATGATTTCGCTTTTGTCTGCCAGCCTTTTTTGGTGTTTTTGGTATAATTAAACTTGATCATATTCTGCAGAAAGGAGTTCCTATGTCCAACTATTTATCCGTATCAAGTTTGACTAAAATATTTGAAATTAAAAATTTGATAAGGATCCCTATTTGGAAAGGGTTTATCTGACAGGGCAGGTCTCCAATTTCGAAAAACGTCCCCAACCACCAGTATTTTCTCTAAAAGGATGAAAAAGGCTGTGATTCAGGCGACGGTCTGGGCTGGGGTTTATCGAAGCTTTTGGCTTTTGAGCTAGAAGAAGGCATGAAGATCAATGTCATCGGTCGCATCCAGCTCTATGAGCCAAGTGGGAGTTATTCCATTGTCATTGAAAAGGCTGAGCCAGATGGGGTAGGGGCCTTAGCTATCTCAATTTGAGCAACTCAAGAAAAAGCTGACCGAAGAAGGGCTCTTTTCAGGATCGGTGGAAGCAAGCTCTGCCACAAAGTTTCCCAAGAAAAGATCGGGGTTATTACCAGTCAAAGTGGGGGCCGTGATTCGCGATATTATCACGACAGTGAGCCGTCGCTTTCCTGGTGTGAGATTGTGCTCTACCCGACCAAGGTTCAGGGAGAAGGCGCTGCAAGTGAGGTGGTTGCTAATATTCAGAAGGCCAATCCAACGGGATGACCTGGATGTCTTGATCATCGGTCGTGGGGTGGTTCGATTGAAGATCTCTGGGCCTTTTAATGAAGAAGCAGTGGTGCGAGCTATTTTTGAATCGAGGATTCCCGATTATCTCCAGTGTTGGGACATGAGACAGATACGACTCTAGCCGATTTTGTAGCAGACCGACGAGTCGCTACTCCGACAGCCGCTGCTGAATTGGCCACTCCCAGTAACGAAAGTTGGATCTCTTGTCCCATTTACAAAAGCAGGAAAATCGCATGGCAACAGCTATGTCCAATCGTTTAGCCTATAATCGTGAACGCTTTGGCCAAATTAAGTCAATCGGTTATTTTTTAGACAGCCTGAAAGACTCTATGATGGCTACCTGCAAAAGATTGACCAGTTGCAATTGCGATTAAAACAAGGGATGCGTGATGCTTATGGACAAGGGGCCAATCAGCTACAAGGTCTGCGTCATCGTCTAGAGGCCATGTCTCCTTTGCATCGCATCGAGCGCTACCAGGACCGCCTGCTCCAAGATAAGAGACTCTTAACCAACCGAATGGAACAAGTCCTAAAAGAGCAAAAGATCAAGGTCCAAGGCTTATCAGAAGCCCTCTTGATGCTCGATACCAGTCGGATTATTGCGCGTGGCTATGCCATGGTCAAGCAAGACGATCAGGTCCTAGATTCGGTTGCGAAAGTAAAAGAAGGAGACCCGCTGTCCCTCATCATGAGAGATGGCCAGTTAGAAGTAGAGGTAAAACATGTCGAAAGAAAAGAAATTTGAAGAAAATTTAGCAGATTTGGAAGCCATCGTCCAAAAATTGGAGAGTGGTGATGTGGCTCTTGAAGAAGCGATTACAGAATTCCAAAAAGGAATGAAGTTGTCAAAAGAATTGCAAGATACCTTGGATCAAGCAGAGAAAACCTTGGTCAAGGTCATGCAAGCAGATGGTACTGAAGCGGATCTAGCATGAGACAAGAAGAAAAACGAAATAGAGTAGAGCAAGCGATTCGCTCTTTTTATGAGGAAACATCCATCGCCCCCCATTTAGTGGAGTCGGTCCTTTATTCGATCCAAGCAGGTGGAAAACGCCTACGCCCAATGCTTCTTCTAGAATTGTTAGAAGCCTTCGGACAGGAGTTGACAGAGGCTCATTTTCAAGTGGCAGGGGCTTTGGAGATGATCCACACAGGAAGCCTTATCCATGATGATCTACCGGCCATGGACAATGACGATTACCGTCGGGGGCAATTGACCAACCACAAGAAATTTGGAGAAGACTTGGCGATTTTAGCAGGAGATGCACTTTTCCTCGATCCCTTTGGAATGATTGCTGCGAGTGCCCTTCCTGATGCGGTCAAGGTCTCTTTGATTCTTGAATTGTCAGATGCTTCCGGTAGTCGTGGAATGGTAGCTGGCCAAGTCCTTGACATGGAAGGGGAGCACAAACAGCTAACGCTAGCAGAGTTGCAGACCATCCATGCCAATAAGACAGGATGCCTCCTTGCCTATCCTTTCATCGCAGCAGGTTTGATTTTAGAGTTGCAAGCAGACATTGCTCAGCTCTTAGAAAAAAATCGGGGAAAACATTAGGCCTGGCTTTTCAAGTACGGGATGATATTTTGGATTTGGTCGCTGATTTTGAAGCTTTGGGGAAGACTCCTCAAAAGGACTTAGTAGCTGAGAAATCGACCTATCCAGCCCTGTTGGGATTGGAAGAATCAAAAGCTTTACTGACAAGTGAATTAGACGCTTGCGAGGACTTGTTGGATCAGATTACAGCTGCTTGTGACTTTGATCCGCAAGCGATCAAGAAATTAATAGAAGGATTACGAATAGATGGCTAAGGAAAGAGTGGATGTATTAGCCTATAAACAGGGCCTATTTGATACCCGCGAACAAGCCAAAAGAGGGGTGATGGCAGGTCTTGTCGTTGCCGTTATCAATGGTGAGCGCTTCGATAAACCGGGTGAAAAAATTGATGAAGCAACCGAGTTGAAATTAAAGGGTGAAAAGCTCAAATATGTCAGCCGGGGCGGTCTTAAATTAGAAAAAGCACTGAACCAATTTGGTTTATCTTTAGAGGGTAAAATTGCCATTGATATCGGAGCTTCTACAGGTGGCTTTACAGATGTCATGCTGCAAAACGGAGCCAGCCAGGTCTTTTCGGTGGATGTCGGGACCAATCAGTTGGCCTGGAAATTGCGAAATGATCCTCGAGTGGTCTCGATGGAACAGTTCAATTTCCGCTATGCCGAGCCAGATGATTTTGAAGCGACACCGAGCTTTGCGAGTATCGATGTCAGCTTTATTTCCTTGGACTTGATTCTGCCAGCCCTTCACCGGATTTTGGCAGAAAATGGACAAGTCGTAGCCTTGGTGAAACCTCAGTTTGAGGCAGGACGCGAACAGATCGGGAAAAATGGGATCATTAAGGATCCTAAGATTCATTTAGCCGTCCTTGAAAAGGTCGCTGCATTTGCAGGGACACATGGCTTTGCGGTAATGGGAGTGGATTATTCCCTCTATCCAAGGAGGCCATGGCAACATCGAATTTTTTTGATGTATCTAGAAAAAGAAGAGAAAACAAAAGCCAACTTATGAGCAGCTGGAGGCTGTTGTGGAGCTGGCACACAAGGAATTTAAACATGAAGAGTAAGAATATCAGATTAGAAAAAATTCGCCGCTTCATTCGCGATCATGAAGTGGGGACCCAAGAAGAGATCGTCGAACATTTGAAAGAAGAAGGCATCTCAGCAACCCAAGCGACGGTATCACGGGATATCAAAGAATTGGGCATCGTAAAACGCCCTCTGAAAGATATGACCTATGTCTATGAATTGCCACGTAAGCACCACCAAGGGATCGGGATGATCGAAAGCAATATTTTGTCTCATCGTCGCATGGGAGAATATGTCAATTTCACCATGGTTCCAGGGACAGCGCCTTTAGTCAAACGTCGCTTGCGGGAGATTTATAAGGAGCATATCTTTAGTATTGTTGCAGATGATGATACGATCTTACTGATCGCCTATTCCGCACCTGAAGCAGAGAATATCCTCAAATCAATCTTTGGGTGGTAAGAGCCTATGCTATTAGAAATTTCGATTAAGAACTTTGCCATTATCGAAGAGATTTCCTTAAATTTTGAAAAGGGAATGACGGTACTGACAGGGGAAACAGGTGCAGGGAAATCCATCATTATCGATGCCATGAACATGATGCTGGGAAGCCGTGCAACGACGGATGTCATTCGACACGGAGCTCCAAAAGCAGAAATCGAAGGTCTCTTTACCGTTGAGAGCAATCGCCACTTGACGTCGCTTTTTGAAGAACAAGGACTAGAGTGGACCGATGAATTGATCATTCGCCGAGAGATCCTGCAAAATGGACGAAGTGTCAGCCGGATCAATGGTCAGATGGTGAATTTATCTGTCTTAAAAGCAGTCGGCCAACATTTGGTGGACATCCATGGCCAGCATGATCAGGAAGAACTGATGCGGCCCCAACTGCATATCGCCATGCTGGATGAATTTGGGAGATGCAGCCTTTTTCCAAACCAAAGATGCTTATCGTCAGACCTTTGAAGATTACAAACGCCTGCGCAAACAAGTGGTGGAACTCCAGCGCAACCAGCAGGAAAACAAGGCCCGTATCGAGATGTTGGAGTTTCAAATTGCAGAGATTGAGGCAGCTGCCTTGGAAGTGGATGAGGACCTGCATCTGGAGCAAGAACGCCAACGCCTGCTCAATCACAAGATGATTGCTGATACCCTAACCAATGCCTATACCATGCTGGATGCAGAAGAGTTTTCGAGCCTCTCCAATGTTCGCTCAGCCATGAATGATCTGGAAAGCATTGAAGAATATGATCCGACCTACAAAGAGCTCTCAAGCCAGTTATCGGAAACCTTCTATGCCCTTGAGGATATTACCAAGCGCTTAGAAGATGTGGTCGATGGTCTGGAGTTTGATGGCAATCGCCTCATGCAGGTGGAATCGCGTTTGGATTTGATCCATTCTATCACGCGCAAGTATGGTGGCCAAGTCAAGGACGTCTTAGAATACCTGGCGCAAATCACCAAAGAATATAGCCTCCTCACCGGAAGTGACCTCTCGTCTGAGGATATGGAAAAAGAACTCAAACGTCTAGAAAAGAGCTTGGTCATCTTGGCTCAAGATTTGAGTGATCAGCGGCATACTCTGGCCCAAGCTTTGGAAAATGAAATCCAGCAAGAATTGGCAGACCTCTACATGGACAAGGCGCGCTTCCAAGTGCGCTTCAGCAAGTCTAAGTTTAATCGTGAGGGAAATGAAGCTGTCGAATTTTACATTTCGACCAACCCAGGAGAGGACTTTAAACCTCTTGTCAAGGTAGCATCCGGCGGAGAATTGTCACGCTTGATGTTGGCCATTAAGTCGGCTTTTTCTCGAAAAAGAAGGAAAACCAGTATCGTCTTTGACGAGGTGGATACAGGGGTCTCTGGGCGCGTGGCTCAAGCCATTGCAGCGAAATTCATAAGATTGGTCAAAATGGCCAAGTGCTTGCCATTTCTCACCTGCCTCAAGTCATCGCTGCAGCAGATTATCAATTCTATATTGAGAAAATCAGTGATGAACACTCAACTGTATCTACTGTGCGTTTGCTCAATAGAGAAGAACGAATCGAAGAAATTGCCAAGATGCTGGCAGGAGAGGATCTAACGGAAGCTGCCCGTCAACAAGCAGAGCAACTTCTCAAGCGTTAAGAGAAAGAAGGTTTGAAACAATGTCAACATACTTTGTAGTCGGAGATATTCACGGAAAAGCACAAATGCTAGAAGAGCTCATGACAGAATGGGATGGAAAAGCTCAATTGGTCTTTTTAGGGGATTTGATAGATCGAGGCGAAAACAGCAAACGATCAATTGAAATCGTAAAGGACTACGTAGACCATCACGGAGCGGTTTGCCTTTCCGGAAATCACGAGTACATGTTTTTAGCCTGGTTGGACAATCCAGAAGAGCGTTATGACCACTACCGAAGAAATGGTGGCGATACGACCATCAACTCTCTGTTAGGCCGGCCACTCGATGCTCCTGTAGATGGCATTGCGGATGCGCAAGCAGTAGAAAATGCCGTTCCTGACTTGGTGGCCTTCATCCGTAGTTTGCCTTTTGACTACGAGACAGAGACCTATTATTTTGTCCACGCTGGTGTGGATCTAACCCTTGAAAATTGGCGAGAAACCAGTGATTATCAAAAGGTCTGGATCCGAAAACCATTCCATGAAGCGGAGAATCATACAGGCAAATGGATCGTCTTTGGCCATACACCGGTCTATGGACTGCTCAATGAGCCAGTCGGTACCGAAAATCTTTGGATTTCAGATCAGAAAATGGGCGTCGATGGGGGCGCTGTCTTTGGTGGAGTCCTCCATGGATTGCTCTTGGATGATCAAGGCATTGTCCATGACCATGTCCTTCATAATACAGGTTTTTCTGCCGCAGACGACTGAGGAAGCAGGAATGGATATCTTTCACTGCAAAACCCCGTGTTTTTTGATATAATGAAAGCAGAACATTCTTAGGAAGAGTATAGAAATATATGGCAAATATTAAAATAGTTACAGACTCATCTATTACAATTGAGCCTGAAGTGGTTGAAGAATATGGCATTACCATTGTGCCACTTTCTGTTATGGTGGATGGAGTCCTTTATTCCGACAGTGAGTTGGGCGAAGGGGACTTCTTGCGCTTAATGCAGTCTAGCAAAAACCTTCCAAAGACCAGCCAACCACCCGTTGGAGTCTTTGCGGAGGTGTATGAAAAGTTAGCAGCAGACGGAGCTCACATCGTTTCGATTCATATGTCTCATGCCTTGTCAGGAACAGTAGAGGCAGCTCGTCAAGGGGCAACCTTATCTGGAGCAGATGTGACCGTGATTGATAGTGGCTTTACAGACCAAGCCATGAAGTTTCAAGTGGTTGAGGCAGCTAAGTTGGCTAAAGAAGGAGCAGATCTAGACACCGTTTTAGCTCGTATTGAAGAAGTCAAAGAAAAGACAGAGTTGTATATCGGCGTATCTACCTTGGAAAATCTAGTTAAAGGTGGTCGGATTGGCCGTGTTACCGGACTTTTGAGCTCGCTTCTTAACATCCGTGTGGTGATGCAAATGAAGGACCATCAGTTGGAACCAATCGTCAAGGGACGTGGAAACAAGACCTTTAAGAAATGGTTGGATGAATTGGTAGAGAAACTTTCCCATAGTAAGGTGGCTGAGATCGGGATTTCTTACGCAGGGACACCAGAGTGGGCCAATGAAATGAAGGCTCAGTTGCAATCGCTCGTTGAAAAAGCAATCCCAGTTCTCGAAACTGGATCGATTATTCAAACTCATACAGGTGAGAATGCATTTGCAGTTTTGGTACGCTACGAATAAGCTGAATAAAATGTTTGAAAAAAACAGGTTTAGTACTTGACCCTAAAGGCTTTTAGATATGATAGTACTGTTAAGGCGTAAAGCCTAAAAAAAATTGGAGGATTTGTTAAATGGCTAACAAACAAGATTTGATCGCAAAAGTGGCAGAAGCTACAGAATTGACTAAGAAAGATTCAGCAGCAGCTGTTGACGCTGTATTCGCAGCAGTTTCAGAATACCTTTCAAAAGGTGAAAAAGTTCAATTGATCGGTTTCGGTAACTTCGAAGTTCGTGAACGTGCAGCTCGTAAAGGTCGCAACCCACAAACTGGTAAAGAAATCAAAATCGCAGCTTCTAAAGTTCCAGCATTCAAAGCTGGTAAAGCTCTTAAAGAAGCAGTTAAATAATTGCATTTTGAAAAGCCATCCTAGATTTCTAGGGTGGTTTTTTTGTTGGACAGCTCTATAGGATAAGGGTATAATAGGAAAAAAGAAAGAGAGAAAAGACCATGCGATTCATTTTAGGCCTCTTTGCCTTGTTGTTTATCCGACCTATTTTGTATCTATTGAAAGGGCTGTGGTTCGTACTGGAATTTTGCTTTATGATCCTCGTGGTCAAAATGATCCTAGGAACCGTGCGCTGGATGACCAGTTGGATCTGCTGAGAGTAGATGAATCTATTTCAGGCTAGTGAATCAATGTCCCCTGGACATAAACTCGCTTTTCGGTTTTCAGCTCGTGAATCAATGTCCCCCGGACATTTTTTTTAATTAAAAGCATTCTAAATAGTGATTTATTTTGAAACATGATATAATAGGATAACGAATCGATTAAATCATATTGGAAAGGGGGAATCATAGTGAACGCATTGCATCGTCATGAAGAAGAGCGCGTGGAAGAAGTCTTGCAAAATTTACGTGCTAAGGGTATTCGGATTACTGATACCCGCAGAGCAGTTCTTTCCTATTTAGTGGCGAGTCATGAACATCCAAGCGCTGAGAAGATCTATCGCGATTTATTGCCTCAGTTTCCAAGCATGAGTCTAGCAACTGTCTACAACAATATCAAGGTTTTGATTGATGAGGGGGTTGTCTCTGAGATCAAGGTTCGCAATGATACCACGACCTATTTTGATTTCATGGGGCATGACCATTTGAATGTGGTGTGTGAAAAATGTGGCCGTATCGCAGATGTGGACATTGAAGTCCCAGATCTTCGCGAAGAAGCAGCCAGTCAAAGTGGCTACCAGATCACCAAGACCCAGATGACCGTCTATGGCATTTGCCCTGACTGTCAGAAAAAAATTAATGATGAGAAAAAACAGCAGAGCCGTCAGGCTCTTTTTTTGTGAGAAATTGCACTTTTCTATGGTCGCCACTAGATTTTTTACTGAAAATCTAGTAGAATAAAATAGATAAACGGGGGAAACCTCGGAGAATAAAAAGGAGATCCATCTAATGGTAAAATTGGTTTTTGCTCGCCACGGTGAGTCTGAATGGAACAAAGCTAACCTTTTCACTGGTTGGGCTGATGTTGATTTGTCTGAAAAAGGTACACAACAAGCGATCGACGCTGGTAAATTGATCAAAGAAGCTGGTATCGAATTTGACCAAGCTTACACTTCAGTATTGAAACGTGCGATCAAAACTACTAACTTGGCTCTTGAAGCTTCTGACCAATTGTGGGTTCCAGTTGAAAAAAATCATGGCGTTTGAACGAACGTCACTACGGTGGTTTGACTGGTAAAAAAACAAAGCAGAAGCTGCTGAACAATTTGGTGATGAACAAGTTCACATCTGGCGTCGTTCTTACGATGTATTGCCTCCCTGCAATGGACCGTGATGATGAACACTCAGCACACACTGACCGTCGTTACGCTTCACTTGACGATTCAGTGATTCCAGATGCTGAAAACTTGAAAGTGACTTTGGAACGTGCCCTTCCATTCTGGGAAGATAAAATCGCTCCAGCTCTTAAAGACGGTAAAAAAACGTATTCGTAGGAGCACACGGTAACTCAATCCGTGCCCTTGTAAAACACATCAAACAATTGTCAGACGACGAAATCATGGATGTGGAAATCCCTAACTTCCCACCATTGGTATTCGAATTTGACGAAAAATTGAACGTTGTAAAAGAATACTATCTTGGAAAGTAAGATAGCGTGATTCGTTATCAATCATAGAAAAGCTGACTTCGGTCAGCTTTTTTTGCTATCTTCATAGATCCTAGCTGGTTTTGGGTTTTCAGGGTCTCCTAAAAAAATGTTATAATAGAGTGTTACTAAATTGGGTTCCATTAGCCCTGAAAGGAAAAAGAAAAATGACAAAATCATTCTACATCACAACCCCTATCTATTACCCATCTGGTAAATTGCATATTGGTTCAGCTTATACAACGATCGCCTGTGACGTCTTGGCGCGTTACAAACGCATGATGAACTACGATGTCTTTCTACCTGACTGGTCTCGATGAGCATGGTCAAAAGATCCAGCAAAAAAAGCAGAAGAAGCTGGGATTACGCCGCAAGCTTATGTAGATGGGATGGCCGTTGGAGTGAAAGAGCTCTGGCAATTACTCGATATCTCATACGATAAATTCATCCGTACGACAGACGATTACCATGAAAAAGTGGTGGCTCAGGTCTTTGAACGTTTGCTGGCGCAAGACGACATCTACCTTGGTGAATACTCTGGTTGGTATTCAGTCTCTGATGAAGAGTTCTTTACAGAAAGCCAATTGGCTGAGGTTTACCGTGATGAGAATGGCAAGGTCATCGGTGGGGTAGCCCCATCAGGACACGAAGTAGAATGGGTTTCTGAAGAATCTTACTTCCTTCGCCTCAGCAAATACCAAGACCGCTTGGTTGAATTTTTCAAATCCCAACCAGACTTCATCACGCCAGATGGCCGTCTCAATGAAATGTTGAAAAACTTCATCGAGCCCGGTTTGGAAGATTTGGCAGTATCTCGGACTACCTTTACCTGGGGAGTTCAGTTCCATCTAATCCAAAACACGTGGTCTATGTGTGGATTTGATGCCCTTCTCAACTACGTGACAGCTCTTGGTTACGGTCAAGAAGATCATGAAAACTTTGACAAATTCTGGAACGGAACCGTCTTCCACATGGTCGGAAAAGACATCCTTCGTTTCCACTCGATCTACTGGCCAATCCTTCTCATGATGTTGGATATCAAATTGCCAGAACGCTTGATTGGCCATGGTTGGTTTGTCATGAAAGACGGCAAGATGTCGAAGTCTAAAGGGAATGTCATCTACCCAGAAATGTTGGTGGAACGCTTTCGGCTTGGATCCACTTCGTTACTACCTCATGCGCAGTTTGCCAGTTGGTTCAGATGGGACCTTTCACACCAGAAGACTACGTGGCTCGCATCAACTATGAATTGGCCAATGACCTTGGAAACCTCCTCAACCGGACGGTAGCCATGATCAATAAATACTTTTGGTGGTCAAGTTCCCAGCTTATGTCGAAAATGTCACTGCATTTGATGCTGATTTGGCTAAGGTGGTTGAAGAAAACATCGCTGAATACCACAAGCAAATGAATGCGGTTGATTACCCACGCGCTTTGGAAGCCGTATGGAACATCATCTCTCGGACCAACAAGTACATCGATGAGACAGCGCCTTGGGTCCTCGCTAAAGAAGATGGTGACAAGGAACAATTGGCAGCGGTCATGGCTCACTTGGCAGCTAGCCTTCGTGTCGTGGCTCACTTGATCCAACCATTCATGATGAACACCTCAAACGCCATCATGGAACAACTTGGCTTGGGCTTGGACTTCGATCTTGAAAACTTGACCCTAGCAGGCTTCCCTGAAAATGTCACAGTGGTTGCCAAAGGAACTCCAATCTTCCCACGTCTCGACATGGAAGAAGAAATTGCCTACATCCAATCTCAAATGACTGCTGGAAAACCACAAGAAAAAGAATGGATTCCAGAAGAAGTGGAACTCAAGTCTGAAAAAGACGAGATCAAATTTGAAGACTTTGACAAGGTTGAAATCCGTGTAGCAGAAGTCAAAGAAGTGGAACGCGTCGAAGGATCAGACAAATTGCTTCGCTTCCGCCTAGATGCAGGAGATGGCGAAGACCGTCAAATCCTCTCTGGTATCGCGAAATTCTATCCAAATGAACAAGAATTGGTCGGCAAGAAACTTCAAATCGTGGCCAACCTCAAACCACGGAAGATGATGAAGAAATATGTCAGCCAAGGCATGATTCTTTCAGCTGAACACGGAGATCAATTAACAGTCTTAACTGTTGATCCATCTGTTCCAAATGGAAGCATCATCGGCTAAACGATAGACAAAAGAAAAAAATCATCTAAAAAAACTTTCCTTAGGTGAGTACGGACGTCAGCGAACTTCGAAGAAGTTCCATGACTTAGTTTTTGGACCCTAGGTTCCCAAAACTCCCGAGTGCTAGAAACACAATTGTTTCTAGCACTTTTCTCACGACGGAAAGTTTCAGTAGATGATTGAATAATTCTAACGAATAAATTTTTTTGATTTTTATAAAATTAATTTGATTTGTAAGGAAGAACAGATTGTCTATGCTCTCAAGCACTCCCGCAGGGAGTGCTTTTTGTTGTATTGATATGGTTCCCATCATTGAGTTTTACAAGGATGGTAGATGAGTCCTATTAGTAATGGATGTTAACGGAGACTTCCGCAGTGAGAAAAGAGTCTGAAACGGTATCATTTCAGACTCTCGGGAGATTTGAGACAGTAGGCTCAAATCTTAGGTATGGAATCCCAAAGGGATTCGCTACCGTCCGTCCTCACCCAAGGAAGGTCTCAAATTATATTTTCCTATTCATCCGGCCGGTATTCTAGGATATCTCCTGGCTGGCAGTCGAGTTCTTTGCAGATGGCTTCAAGGGTGGTGAAGCGGATGGCTTTTGGCCTTGCCGGTTTTGAGGATGGAGAGGTTGGCTGTCGTGATGCCGATTTTGTCGGCTAGCTCGTTGGATTTCATCTTTCGCTTGGCTAGCATGACATCTAGATTGACGATAATCATGGCACCCTCCTTAAATGGTTAGCTCATTTTCTTCAGCAATCTCAATACCTCTCTCTAAAATCTTGCCAGAGACCCAGACGATTGGAACGGCAAGGAGAAGCCCTGTGTTAAAGGTAAATTGGAAAGTGAAGGGAAGGAGATAAGCATTTCCACTGGTTTCAAGTGTGCCAGACATAAAGGACAAGACCAAGAGAATCTTCCAAGCTCGGTTGCAAAGATCAATGTTGGAGTGAGAAAAGATCTTTTCTTGGTAGAGATTTTGGAGGAAGCTGCGAATGGTGATGAGAAGGTAAATATAGATAGCGCTTGAGGCTAGTGGGAAGAGCAGCTGCCAGAGAGGTTGCGGATGTTTGGGGAAGAGCTGGATGCCATTCACATCAAAGGACAAGCGTCCAGTTTGAATGAGATCTTTAAACACTCCCATCCGTGAAAAGCAGGTGGACGACCAGTGCAGCCACAGTCATAAAAGCCACAGAAGTAAATGAAAGCCGTCAAGACTTCAATGACATTTTTTTAAGGTTTTTGAGTTTTTTTCATCGCAAGCCTCCTTGAAGTTTATTTATTTTTTTCACTTATAGTATACTCCTTTATAAAAAAATTAGTCAATAAAAAAAGTATCGAAAAACGATAAAAAAAATAACGATAAACAAAATATTATTTTTTTGAGAAAACAGGTATTCTCTGCTCAAAACTAGTCGGTTTCAAAGCCTGGAAAACCACTACATAGAGGGGAATTTTACTATACTTTCGATTTAGGGTATACTAGTGTAAAGATCTTATTCCATGGAGGTAGTAAAATGAATCTTAAGTGGAAGAAAAAATACCTGGGGCCGATTTTGGGGCTTGTCGGAGCAGTTGTTCTGATCGGTGGAGTCTATCTCTACTCTAGTTCCAACATCCAACCAGACCATCAAAAGGAATTTAACCAGACCAGTAAGAAGGTCACCAAGCCAAAGGAAAAAAAGCTATTGACTTGAGTGGTGACTATGTCTCTAATGAACGGGATGAAGCCAAAATCGAGAAAAAGGGCAAGGCCTGGAAGATCGATTACCAAACGGCTGACGGCAAGGTATCCGCTGAATTTAGTACGGATTGGAAGGTCGAAGGGTCTAACAAAGTTTCGACAGGCAAGATGAAAAAGTCCGATGGCAATACAGACTTTACAGTCACTGTTCGTGTCTTCAAATACAAGACAGATAAGAAGCCTTTGATCACGGTCACCATGTCTGATAAAAAAATCCCGACCACGAGATGGTCTTTTGCCAATCGAGAGGATTTTTTTCAAATCGACAGATCCAAATGATGTCGTCCTTGATGGCAATCTCTCACCGTTTGAAGGTGCTTATTCCAATGATACCTATGAAAAGGAAATCGCAGATTCCGGTTTTTAAACTTTATGGCTATACTCCAGAAGAATATTACCAAAAACAAGACCAATGCCTTTCCAAGTATTGTAAATGGGGAGACTGGCTGGACTTTTCTGGAGTGGAGGCACTCGGGCAAGTTACTTGTTCAATAAAGAAAAAAAGAGCCCAAGAAGCGAAAAAGGCTATTATGAAGTTTATTTCACTGGGGCAAATGGGACTGCGATCCAAGGGCAAGAGCAAACCTTGTACTTGATCCCAGCAGGTGTGACAGGTCCTGACGGAGTAGCTTCCCAAGAACGTCGGATTCTCTTTGGTGACGTGGCCTACCGTGATTACCATCTAGAGTGGTGGAAAGCATACCCACAACCGAAAAAAGAGAAAGACTTGGATATTGCGGCCATTAACGGAGGCGACTTCTCAAGCTTAGCTGGAACCTGGCGCAATGGCAAGGGTGCTGAAATCGTCATCCAAGCAGACGGAAAAGTCAAGGGCCAAGGTAGCCTCAAGGCTGTTGCGGACTCGGATAAGAAGAGCAAGATCCCTTATGTTGAGATGAAGATGGGTGAGACTGGTGCTGCGATTGGACTTCTGAAAATCGGTTTCCAAAATCCGGATGGAGACCAGTCTGATACCAGCAAGCCACGTCTAGTGGTCACTCAATCTGCAGGCAACTATCCGGCTGATCAATATTTTTACCGTCAATAAAAAGTTTGAGACAGGTTTGTCTCAAGCTTTTTTTACTGCAAGGAAGGCTCGTGGGGTCTAGGAAACTGTTAGTCTCTAACATTAAAAGGAGAAAAATGTAAAAAAAGGCTTGACAAAGCAAATGATTAGCAGTATGATTAACTAGTTAATTAACTGATTAATAAACTAGTTAACAAAAAATGAAAAAAAGAGGTGAAGGATGAATAGGAGAAGAATGAAGGTTCTGGGACTCTTGTTTCTCGGTTTCTTTCTGCTGACAGCTTGTGGAAGTCAAGGAAATGCAGGGCAAGCCCCCTTCTAAAAAAGGTCTTAAAATTGTCACGAGTTTTTATCCCATCTATGCCCTGGTCAAGGAAATCTCTGGCGATCAAAATGACATCTGGATGGTTCAGTCAGGTGCAGGGATCCATGATTATGAACCCTCAACCAAGGAAGTGGCCCAGATCTATGATGCGGATGTATTTGTCTATCATTCTCAGACCCTGGAATCTTGGGCCGGTCGCTTAGATCCCAATCTTCAAGGTTCCAAGTTGCGAGTGATCGAAGGCAGCCAAGGAATGACCCTTGATAAGGTGGCTGGATTAGAGGATGTCGATGCTGGTCAGGGAAAAGAAGCCAAGCACTTGTATGATCCGCATACTTGGTTGGATCCTGTAAAAATCGCAGAGGAAGGAAAGATCATCGCCCAGCGCTTGGGAGAGATCGATCCAAAGAACAAGGAGCTCTATCAGGCCAATGCTCAAAAGCTTGAAAAGCGCTGTGAGGAACTGGTAGCCCACTACCAGCCTCTCTTTGACAAGGCCAAAGCAAAAGACTTTTGTGACCCAGCATACGGCCTTTTCTTATCTGGCCAAACGCTTTGGTCTCAAGCAGTTAGGGATTGCAGGGATTTCCCCAGAGCAAGAACCGACCGCTCGGCAATTGGCCGAGATCCAGCAGTTTGTCAAAGACTACAAGGTGAAAAACGATCTTTGTGGAAAAGCACACGTCGTCAAAAGTGGCAGATAGTATCGCCAAGGCAACAGGGGGCGCGTGTCAAGGTCTTGGATCCACTGGAAGCTGATCCACAAAAATGATAAGGATCTATTAGAAAATTTAGAAGAAAATATGGCGACTTTAGCCAAGGAATTAGAGGAGTAAATCAAGAATGAAGAAAAAAAGGGAACGATTGGAATTGTAGCGACCTTTGGGGCTGGGACTCTGTGCCTATGCGCTCAGTCAGCAACCACAAGTCAAGGAAGAGAAAAAGAATCAGATTCAGTACCTGCAGGCAGAAAAGAAATCGTCATCGACTGCACTCAGCAAAAAGGAAGACAGCATCGAAGCGGTCAATGCCAAGGAAAAAGACCCAGGCAGAGCAGATTGTCATCAAGATTACAGATGAAGGCTTTGTCACTTCTCATGGGGATCATTTTCATTACTACAGCGGCAAGGTCCCATTTGATGCCATCTTTAGTGAAGAGTTGATTTTGCGGGATCCAACTTATCAGCTGCAAGAAGCGGATATCGTGAGCAAGGTCAAGGATGGCTATATTATCAAACGCGCTGGGAAATACTATCTCTACTTAAAGGATGCCCAACATACAGTCAATGTGCGCTCGATCGAAGAGATCGCCCAACAGCAAAAGGGAGGCGCTAAAGAAGAAGGAGAGAGGGATCGGTGCAAGCGAGCTCCTCGCACAAGGCAGGCAAGACCCGTGACTTCCGTCAACCTAGTCAAGCGCTGAAAGAAGGTAAGACTCTTGAGATGCTGACGGCTAAGAACCATACAGGTGGTGGCTACCGTACGGACGATGGTTATGTCTTTAGCCCTGGAGATGTCATTTCAGATACAGGGGACGGCTTTATTGTGCCCCATGGCGGCCATTTCCATTATATTCCAAAGAGTGCCTTATCTGCTGGAGAGTTAGCGAGCCCTCTCCGTCTTAGGTGGTCAAGCTGGCCATCAGGCTGGGAAACTCACACCTAGCTGGAGCAAGCACAGAGCAAGGGCAAGGGACTCCAGATCAAGCCTCTCCAAGCCTTGGGAAAGCAAGCGAGCAACCAGCCGTCAGCCAGTCCAACCAATACACAGACAACCCCAACGACGTCTAAACCAGCTACCTCTAAACCGAGTCCAAGCCCTGACCAACTGATCGAAGAATTGCAGAAAAGCTCCCTCTGTCTTCTCGTCATGTGGAGTCTGATGGTTCTGTCTTTGATCCAAGCAAGATTACCAAGTGGACCGATCAAGGGATTGTCTACCCTCATGGGGATCATTTCCACTTTATCCCATACAGCTCCCTATCGCCTTTAGAGCGTGAGTTGGCGCGGCAATTCCAATTGCTTCGTGCTCAAGGATCTAGTAGTCCAACAGAAGCAAGTCCAAGCTTGCCTTCAAATCCAAGCACAAAGACCAGTTGAACATGATCATGAGCATGGCGACAGTCACGATCACAAAGAGGAGCACGACCATGGCTTCCACGCAGATAAGGTCATCAGCAAGGACGAGGAAGGCTATATGGTCGCTCATGGCAACCATGCCCATTATTTCTATAAAAAGGACCTCTCTCCTCAAGAGATTGCAGCAGCAGAGGCAACTCTAGCTGGTAAGAAAGAAGAGGACAAGGGTCAGCCTCTGACAGATGATGTTGCGACCTATTCTCGTGATGCCTCAGATGAGGAAAAGATCCAGTACATCAGCAAGACCTATGGTGTCCCTCGCGAGGCCATTAAGATTTCCAATGGTTTCTTTGTCTTTAACAATCCAGACCAAGAATACGATCCGACCCACATCCATCCTTATGCCGTTCGGAAGGAACATGTCCGCATCCCACTTGAAACTGGCAATCCTGAACTAGACTTTATCAATGAACTCTATGCAACAGCGCTTCGTTCAGGGATTTCTCCTTATAGCCTCCAGATTGAAAATGGTCAGTTTGTCATCCCGCATGGCGATCACAACCACTACATCAAGGTGCGTTCAGCAGGACTAGCAGACTACTTAGCCCACCGTCTTCCAACCATTCAATCTCCTTACAAAAAAGGAGACTTGGACAAGAAAGTCGTAGAGGACAAGGTCAACCAGCTCTTAGCAGAAAGCCGCAGCCTCTATGCTTCTGATCCATTGCAACAAAGACGGATTGAGCTCATCTTGGGCCACTTCTTGGAAAATGTCAAGAGCTTCCCAAGTAACTCAACAGAGGGCTATCTAGCCAGTCTCAAACAGGTTGATGAGCAGTACATTCATGCGACTCAAGCGGTCAAACCAAAAAGAAGAGACAGCCTTGGATCGTCGTTACCAAGAATTGCTGGAACAAGTGCGCTTTGCTAGACACAGAAGCCTTCCAATTGAAGAAGGAAGAGTTGGTCTCTCAACTGCAGGAAGCCTATGCTGCCAAGGACAGCAAGCGTTTAGAGCAGGAAGGAAGCTATTAGAAGCTGTTCAGGAGATGCAAGATCGGACGGGTGTGACATCGGTCGACTATCTCAAGTATTTCTACCAAAGCTTGAGCGATGCGCGCTTGACACCAGAACTCCGCACCAAGGCAGCAGATCTAGCCTTTGAAAGCTCTACCGAGCTCAAGCCTTTGAAGAAGCTTGGGATTCCAAGTCTCACTTTATGGAACTCTACCAAACCAAGCAAGCTATTGACCAGCTCTTCTCCCAAGAAAAAAAGGCCAAACCTATCCTATTGAAAAAAAACAGTTTTGGATCAAAAAGGAAGTCAAACCCCATCCTACAACGTAGCGGTTTATGATTTCCTCAAAGGCTTGTATGGAGAGTTGGATAAGGCAACAGAAGCCCGTCAACAGAACAAGATTTTGACAGCTCTCTTAGAGCAAATCCAGTCGCTCTTGCCACAAGTCGAAGACCAAGGCAAACGAACTGCCTTTTGAAAGCAGGCTTTGGCTCAACTTGGAAAAAGAATCTGATCCAGACAAGGCTATTTGCAAGTGGGGAAGCACTTCTACGCGAAATCAGTGATACCATTGAAAAGCAAAAAAACAAAAAGCAAACCGAAGAGCCTCAGATTGGGGATGTCGCTCTTTATCAACAGCTCTATAACCAATTGATGGCTCTTCACCAACAATTGCAGGACAAAGGGAGCTAGTGATGCTGTATTTGATCGCTTAGAAGCTCTCTTTGACCAATTGGCTAATCCAAAGAGTGATAAAAGCAGCCTTACTACAGGCCATCCAAGCCTTTCCAGGCAGAGTTGCGCAACTGCCATCTGCAAGCGAAGCGGGCAAACCAGCTACCACAGCTGAAACGCCTGTCGCTACAGAGACTCCAGTGGAAAACAGAAGCAGCAGCTTCAGAAGGAAACAAGCCTGCCACAACTGAGACAGAAACAGAGCCTGCAAGCGCAGCTGTAACAGAAGCAAGCACGCCAGATGCTCCATCTCCTCAGAACCAATAGAAAATAGAAAAGAGTGGGACAGAAATCGGTAATTCGTTAGAATTCGATTTCGTCGTCCCACTCCACTGAGTTGAGTAGGGGCTGTAAAAGCTGATGAAATCAGCGTAGTGAAACCCACTCAACCACTGCGTCTTGCTCGACAATCCAAAAAAATAATTGAGAGGCTAGGACTTTTGTCCCAGCCTCTTTTTGCGTTCTAGTGAATAGAAGAGGTCAGTAGTTGAGCCTCACTCCTTGTGCTCGAGGAGCAGTGGCGAGGAAAACTCGACTGCTTGTTTCCGCTTGAAAAATGCGGCCATTTGAACCAGGATGCGGGGAACCGTCTGCCATTTTTTCCAGGCTTGAAACGCGGGTGTCGATGAGTTGTTGGCGAGACGTTCCAGCATTTCCCGCTCGGTTGGATCCAGATCCTGAGCATTTTGGAGGATTTCCTTGGCCTTGGCTAGCTGTTTGAGATCGGTTAGATCATTGATGGAAGTGATGCCGGCATCCAGAAAAATGCCAAAAAAGGTGTCAAAAAACTTCTTGCGCTCCTCTGCCGATGTTTCGCGAACCCATTGCTTCAAGGTCAGATCGGTCTGCTGGCTATCGGGACTGGTTTCAGAAACGGTCACAAAGCTGTAGTCCTTGATTTCCCAAGTAAAGGCGTCATGCTGGGCAAAAGCCACCAAAGGCGCGACTTTTGACAATGGTCGTCAGTTCTGGCACTTCCAACATCATGCCAACGATGGATCCCTTGAGGGACAAAAGCGACGAATGTTTGGGGACGTCGCTGGTAGCCCTTCGGTTTCGATAATGGCCTTGTTGAGGCCAGGAGCATCGTAGCTGTAGATCGCGTCGACCCGTTCAAATAGAGAATCAGGTAGATACGAGCAGGCGTAGGTCGCAAGATTTGCCCCTTTGGAGTGACCGGCTACTAGAAAAGCGTCCTTTTCGGGAAATTCCTTCATGACATGTTGCAGGGTAGCTGGCTGCGCGCTTCTGAGCTGGGAACATGGTCCATATAGGTCATGTGGAAGTCTTCCTTCCAGCCGATCAAGGTGTCATCCGTCCCTCTGAAAACGACCAAATACGCATCCAGACTAAGCCGATAGGTCATGGCCGCAAACTGCTTTTTTTGCACATCAGGGATCGTACTCATCGACATAGTTGAGGAGTTTGATGTTCTTAAAGCGCTTTGAAGTAGCTAACTCATCGACTAATTGCAGGTGCTGGTTACTCACGATGAAAATCGGTAGTCCGGTCGATCAGTTCCATCGCATCAGACAGGCGCACTGGGATCCCTGTTGTATCTCCTTGAGGCACAATGTGTCCAAAAGGGCAGATAGGTCAGCTCTGTCAAAGCGAGGACATCCAGTTCCTTGAAGGGGCGGTCATAGATGGAATCGTAGGTCACTTCTTTTTAGGGTAATCAAAAAAATCGTCGACATCTGTGCCTCCCGTGTCTTATTTCTTTCAGTATAGCACAAAAAAATGGGATGTAGAAAAAAAGCGCCTCCCTATCAAGAAAGTAGAGGCCAGCTCTTCTTTCCCTCTGAAACAGCCTTTTTCTCTGCTGTTTAATCTGTTATAATAGGAAGAAGAAAAAAAGAAGGAAAGAAAGCCATGCATAAAATTCTCTTAGTGGAAGATGATGAAATTATTCGCCAACAGGTCAAACAATTATTGGAACAATGGGGCTATGAAGTGGTCGCAGTAGAGGATTTTATGGATGTCCTCGGGATCTTTGTCGAAAGTGACCCTCACTTGATTCTCATGGATATTGGCCTGCCTCTCTACAATGGCTACCACTGGTGCCAGGAGATTCGTAAGGTTTCAAAGGTTCCGATCATGTTTCTTTCTTCACGGGATCAAGCCATGGATATTGTCATGGCCATCAATATGGGTGGAGACGACTTTGTCACCAAGCCTTTTGATCAAAATGTGCTCCTTGCCAAGGTCCAAGGGCTCTTGCGCCGCTCCTACGAATTTGGGACAGATCAAAATCTGCTGGAGCACCGGGGAGCCATCCTCAATCTCAAGTCTACGGACTTGGTGTATGAAGGGGAAGTCATCAAGCTGACCAAGAATGAATTTCAGATCCTGCGCGTCCTGTTTGAACATGCAGGCAGTATCGTGGCACGCGATGACATGATGAAGGAGCTCTGGAATAGTGACTTCTTTATTGATGACAATACCTTGTCTGTCAATGTGGCCCGCCTTCGTAAGAAATTAGAAGAGGCTGGCTTGTCAAACTTCATCGAAACCAAGAAAGGCATCGGTTACGGGTTGACCCATGAATAAATTTGGAACGATCTTCTGGCAGTATGTGGTATCCCGCAGGCGCCTACTCTATCTATTGGTCATCTTTTTTTGATCGTCGATTTGGTCTTTGCCTATCTCTTTCCAGAGACAGGGACGGTTTTTCCTCTATGCGACCCTAGTGCTAGGCTTTTTTTGCCCTCTGTGTCTTGATCTGGGATTTCGCCATGACCTTTCAGGACTATCGCAAAGTCGCACTGTATGAGGAAATAGAGGTTGCTTCACCCTCTGGAACACCTCCTTTATGAAAAAAATACACGGAAGAACAGCAGGCGCGCTGGAGGAAGGGAAGACAGCCCAGGCCAAGTTCAATGACCTGATGGATTACTATACCCTCTGGGTTCACCAGATTAAGACGCCCATTGCGGCTAGCCAGCTCTTGGTGCAAGATGTCGAGACGCCCATTGTCAAGCAGCAGATGGAGCAGGAGCTCTTTAAGATTGACTCCTATGCCAATCTGGTTTTGCAGTACCTGCGACTGGAGAGTTTTCATGATGATCTGGTCTTAAAGCGCGTGTCGCTAGAGGACTTTGGTCAAAGAAGTAGTCCGCAAGTATGCCCTCTTTTTTATCCAAAAGAACTTGACCGTGGACCTGCATGATTTGGAGCAGGAGGTCATCACCGATCGCAAGTGGCTCCTGGTCATCATCGAGCAGCTCTTGTCCAATAGCCTCAAGTACACCAGCACAGGTGGAATTGAAATCTATTTTAAAGACCAGACTCTCTATATAAAAGATAGCGGGATTGGGATCAAAAATAGCGATGTCCTCCGTGTCTTTGAGCGGGGCTTCTCCGGCTACAATGGCCACCTGACCCAGCAATCCTCAGGGCTGGGGCTCTATCTATCTAAGAAAATCGCAGAGCAATTGGGCCACAGGATCACCCCTCCATTCAGAGGTCGGTCAAGGCACGACCGTTGCCATTCGCTTTGAAGAAAAGAAGTTGGTCATGGATTAAGATTTCCCCATCTTACAAAAATGTAAGAAATAAAGGTCAAAATGAAAGGTTAGGTTATGGTAGCCGCCTTTTTATTTTTTTATACAATAGTCTCATCAAATGAAGGAGGTCAAGAAAAATGAAACTCTTGAAATGGATGAAACAACTCAAAAAGACTGAGAAACCCAAATAACCAAAACCGATCTGGAAAAAGACGGAATTTGGTCTCCAAGTCCTGCAACAAACCCAAGAATTTTTTTCTTGATCTACTAGTAAAAGGAGAAAAAGCATGTCATTACTAGATGTTCAACATATCAAAAAGATCTACAAAACCCGCTTTCAAGGAACGCAGGTTGAAGCCTTAAAAGGATATCCACTTCACCGTTGAAAAAGGGCGAATACGTCGCTATCATGGGGAATCAGGATCCCGGGAAATCGACTCTCCTCAATATCCTAGCCATGCTGGACCAGCCGACGGAAGGGCGGGTCTACCTCAATGGCACGGATACCTCAACCATCAAGAACAAGGATGCGTCGAGCTTCCGTCGGGAAAAACTAGGCTTTGTCTTTCAAGATTTCAACCTACTCGATACCTTGTCTGTCAAGGACAATATCCTCCTGCCCTTGGTCCTTTCTCGCAGACCAGTCAAGGAAATGATGAGCAAGGTCGATAGCGTCAGCCGGGAGTTGGGCATTCACCAACTGCTTGAAAAATACCCTTACGAAATCTCTGGTGGGCAAAAACAACGGGTAGCCGTAGCACGGGCTATCATCACCTCGCCAGAAATTCTCCTTGCGGATGAGCCAACAGGGGCACTGGATTCTAAGTCTTCGGCTGCTTTGCTGGACGTCTTTGAAGATATCAATAGCATGGGCCAAACCATTCTCATGGTGACCCACTCGACCGCAGCAGGAGCGCGTGCCAAGCGCGTGCTCTTTATCAAGGATGGGATCCTTTACAACCAGATCTTCCGCGGAGAAAAAACAGAGCGTCAGATGTTCCAAGAAATCTCGGATACCCTGACGGTCATGGCAAGTGAGGTGGAGTAGATGTTTCGATTAACCACTAAACTAGCTTGCTCTAATCTGATCAAGAACCGCAAGCTCTATTATCCCTTTGCAATAGCAGTCATTCTCGCAGTGACCATCGCCTACCTCTTTGACTCCCTGACCTTTAATCCCCACATTCACGAGCTTCGAGGGGCGATCCCATGATCTTTACCCTGGTCTTGGGACTGTTTCGTGGTCAATGCTGCGGGAGCTATCATCGTGCTCTATGCCAATAGCTTCGTCATGAAAAAAACCGCTCCAAGGAGCTGGGCATCTACAGCATGCTCGGGTCTTGAGAAAACGCCATCTCATCAGCATGATCTTCAAGGAACTCTTGCTTTTTGGCTTTCTAACCATCTCAGCCGGGTGTCTTGATTGGAGCCCTCTTTGACAAGCTGATCTTTGCCTTTCTCTTGAAACTCATGAAGATGAAGGTCCAGCTAGTATCTACCTTCCAACCTGGGATTGTCATCTTGGTCTTTGTCACCTTTGGTCTCATCTTTGGACTTTTGGTTCTTCTCAATGCTTGGCGGATTCTCCGTTTGAATGCCCTTGCAGTTGACGCGTGAGAAAGCTAGTGGTGAAAAAGAAAGCCCGCTTCTTGTGGCCTCAAACCATCCTGGGCTTAGCCTCTCTCGGTTTTGGCTACTACCTAGCTTTGTCTGTCAAAAGACCCCATCATTGCGCTTATGACCTTCTTTCTAGCCGTTATCCTGGTCATGATCGGGACCTACCTGCTCTTTAATGCTGGGATCACCGTCTTCTTGCATCTGCTTAAGAAAAAGAAGAGCTACTATTACCAGCCCAACAATATGATCTCGGTCTCTAACCTCATCTATCGCATGAAGAAAAATGCAGTGGGGCTTGCGACCATTGCCATCCTCTCGACCATGGTGCTGGTGACCATCTCTGCAGCCACCAACATCTATGTCGGTAGCGAAATGGTCAAGAAAATCATGGCGCCTCATGATTTTTCTGTCCAAGGAAAAGGGGTCGATCTGGAGCAGATCAATCAGAAATTTGATGAATTTGCCTCTGAGCACCATCTCGAGATCAAGAATCGTGACCTGATGACCTATGCCAACTTTGGGGTTAAATCACAAAAGGGCACAGATTTCACCGTCTATCCAGCTGATGAACGCAGCGTCACTCCTAAAACCGTCTTCATGGTCTTTGATGCAGCCAGCTATGAACATATGACAGGCGAGCACGTCGATCTGACAGGCAACCAAGTCATCCTCTTTGCCCATAACGAGGCTCTTAAGGGGCAAAAGCAGTTTACTATCAACGGGCATGACTTCCAAGTCAAGGAAGAAGTGAGCAAGGATTTTATCACCGATCATGTTCCAAATCAGTTTAATATGCTGACGGAGGATTTCAATTACCTGATCGTACCTGACCTCTCAGCCTTTGTCGCTCAGTTTCCAAATCTTGCCATCAATACCAATATCTACGGTGGTTTCAATGTCAATGTCGGTGAAGACCAGCAACTCAAGCTAGCAACTAGCTATGACAAGATGATCGATGAATTGAGTAGCCAACAGGGCCAAGGAACATTTATCTATGGAGGCAACCGAGCCAATGATGTGGCAGAGTTGAATAGCCTCTTTGGTGGCATCTTCTTTATCGGAATTTTCTTGTCACTGATCTTTATGGTCGGAACGGTCATCGTCATCTACTACAAGCAAATCTCAGAAGGCTATGAAGACCGTGACCGCTTCGTCATCCTCCAACAGGTGGGGCTCGATGAACACGAGGTCAAACGGACCATCAACCGTCAAGTGCGGACTGTCTTCTTCCTCCCTCTCATCTTTGCCTTTATCCACCTGGCCTTTGCCTACCATATGATCCGCCTCATTCTCAAAGTGCTCGGTGTCATCAATAGTGGCCAAGTCCTCGTCGTGACCCTCAGCGTCTGCGCCGTCTTTCTCATCACCTACCTGATCGTCTTTTGGATCACCTCTCGGAGCTATCGTAAGATTGTGCAGATATAAGAAAAAGAAGCTCGAATCAAATTAGAAACTTTCCTTAGGTGAGTACGGACGTCAGCGAACTTCGAAGAAGTTCCATGACTAATTATTGAGCCTAAGGTCTCAATAATTCCGAGTGCCTGAAACATAATTATTTCAGGCACTTTTCTCACAGCGGAAAGTTTCAATATACTCTAAATAATAATCAGATATTATTTTGGATATTTTTTTGCACAATAGTCCAGCATAGGTTATTCAAAGAAAAGAATTGTCAATTTTTAAGCTCGCTCATAGCGGGCTTTTTTGTACGAAAACCGACTGCGATTGTTTTTGCTTTTTTCAAAGGGATATAAAAAAAGACTGAACCCAGTAGAGTTCAGTCTTTGTTCACTTTCTATTAAAGTGATGTAAGGAAAGTCAATCCTCCCTAGGATGACACCTGCCGAATTCGGAATGATCAAAAATCCAGTCTTTTTTTAGGTTCCTTTGTCCAACCATAAATGACCCAGATCAAGCAAGAAATAGCAGCTGACAAGGGTTGGAAAGGTTGGGCCTTATTTCCTGTAAATTAGCAATAATTTGTGGGATGTAGGCAATGAAAAACGATAATCCCAATAAAGGCACCGATCGAGCCAACGATTTGGTTGATTTTTTTGTTTATTCATAAAATTTTACCTCTGTGTATCAAAAATAGCATAAAGTAGGAAGAAAATGCAATTAATTTGCATGCTATGCAAGATGAAAATGATTACATTCGCACAAAAATTAGACAATGTGTCAAAAAAATGGCAAACTAGAGAGAAGACTCTCTCGAAAAAGAAATCCATCTTCCTGCAAAATCACAAGATTGTGACACTTTACAGTTCGGTAACATTTGAAAAAAAAGACTTGAATTTGTAAAGGACAAAAAGGTAGAATAGTGCATACTTTAAAAAAAGAAAAAGGAAATGGTAGTTTCAAAAATGAATGAAAAAAACAAATGAAAAATTCTTGGTTGGGTTGCGACCTTTATGTCTGTGATGATGTATGTGTCTTACTTCCCACAAATCATGGATAACCTCGCAGGTCACAAAGGGAACTTTGTTCAACCCCTTGTCGCAGCCATCAACTGTAGCCTTTGGGTTTACTACGGACTCTTCAAAAAAGAACGCGATATTCCACTTGCTGCAGCCAATGCACCAGGGATCATCTTTGGTTTGATCACAGCCATCACAGCCTTGTAATCAATGAAAGAGAGAGTGGGACAGAAATTGGTAATTCGTTAGAATTCGATTTCGTCGTCCCACCTCCGCACAGTTGAGTAGGGCTGTAAAAGCTGATGAAATCAGCGTAGTAGAGCCCACTCAACCACTGCGTCTTGCTCGACAATCTAAAGACAATTGAGAGGCCAGGACTTTTGTCCCAGCCTCTTTTTTATAACTTCACTCATTTCCATGGTATAATGGGAGGACTATTCATAGAGAAGATCAAAAGGAGACACGAGTGGATCAAAAACATCACTGCCAAGTCCTATGGGCGAAAAATAAATACCTGGTGCTGAGCCATTCCAGCAATATCTACAAGGAGATCCGGGAATACCTCAAGCAAGACCAGGTGGAGGTCAGCCACGTCGAGGACCTGATCCAGCAAGCGCTGGCCTTGCCGGAAAATCGTGGCCAGGTCTCCAATGCCTTCCAGCATATCTGGGGCTATTTCAAAAAGCAGGCGACTGCTGAGGAAAAGGCAGACTTTATGTTGCTACTTGAGAAGTACCAGCATGGGCAAGCTAGCCAAGAGGATCTCATCAAGGGGATCCAAAGGCTCCTGGAGCGCTACCCTAATCGCTACTTGCAAGACTCAACGCTACTAGGAGGTGAATAGATGAGACTGTGGCACCAAGACTTTGATTCCCAAACTCCCTCGTCCCCAGCTCCTAGGGCCAACACCGGGAATGCTGCGCCCTTCGAGGCAATGGCTGGGGCAAAGAAGCACGCGACGGTCAACTATGTCTTTGACTACTCGCCCTATCGCCTCTATGCCTATCACCGCCTGATCATGGAGGAGATGACCGCTCGTGGCTACAAGGTCAGCCCAGAGTGGTGGGAGCCGACCTACCGAGGCTAAGACCTGCCCAGCCTATCCAGAGCTGGAAGAGGAAGCCTTGACCACTCCCTATCTATCCTGAGCATCAGGACACTTACCTCCAAGAATGCCTGGATAATCTAGCAGAAAAAGGGATTCAATTAGACTAAGAAAAAACGAACCAGACCAGGTTCGTTTTTTTGCGCCAAATCCCAACAAAATGCTTTGAAAGCGTTAATTTCTTTCCCAAACATGCTATAATAATAGGAGATTATGTACAGGAAAAGGATAAACGGATGAAGGCAGTAGCAACTCCAGAACTTGAGATCGAAAGACAGTTGATCCAGCAGTTGACTTCAGGAGAGAGTCAGTGGACCTATCGCGAGGATCTCAAGAATGAAGACCAGTTGTGGGACAATTTTTTTGATAAGCTAGCGCAAAACAATGTCGCCGTGCTGGCGGACCATCCCTTGACTGACCAAGAAAAGCGCCAGATCAAGAACCAGCTCAACTTTGTCAGCTATTATGAAGCGACCAAGTGGCTAGCAGGGTGAAAAATGGTATCGCCAAGGTTGAAGTCCAGCGTGAAGATGCCAGTCTAGGGACGATCCGCTTGCGGTCATCTGGCGGGACAATATCGCAGCTGGTAAGTCAAGCTATGAAGTGGTCAATCAAGTCGAACGTGACAAAGCTTATCCGCTAGACCAGGATCGGCGGCTCGATACGACCCTTCTGATCAATGGCCTGCCCCTCATCCATATCGAACTCAAGAGCCCACGAGTGGCCTTTTCTAGATGCCTTTCACCAGATCAAAAAAAGTACGACCGTGAAGGCAAGTTCCGGGGGCATTTACTCGAGCTTACAGATGTTTGTCGTGACCAATAAAGGTCGACACACGCTATATCGCTGCAGCGCGTGAAAGCAAGCTAAACAAGCAATTTCTGACCAAGTGGGTGGACAAGGACAACCAGCCCATGATCGATCTCAACAGCTTTGCTCATGAGGTCCTCTCGATCCCTCGGGCCCACCAGATGGTCATGCAGTACTCGGTCATCGACGATAGCAAGAAGGCCCTCATCCTCCTGCGTCCCTACCAGATCCATGCCATCGAGGCTGTGCAGGAAGCCTCTCGCCGCCAAGAGTCGGGCTATATCTGGCATACGACCGGATCAGGCAAGACCCTGACCTCTTACAAGGTAGCGCGCAATCTCTTGCAGATCCCAGCCATCCAAAAGACCATCTTTGTCGTCGACCGCAGAGACCTGGACCAGCAGACGACCTCGTCCTTCCTCTCTTATGCGGCCAATGATGTCATCGACATCGACGAGACGGACAATACCCATGAGCTGGTCAAGCGCCTAGGGGGCAATGACAAGCGCGTGGTGGTCACGACCATCCAGAAAATCACGACCATGATGCGCAAGTTTGAAGAAGGGAAGTACCAGCGGGATGCTGGGAAGATCAAGGACCTGCGCGTGGCCTTTGTCGTGGATGAGTGCCACCGAGCTGTCACGCCACAGACGCAAAAAGAGATCAAGGCCTACTTCAAGAACTCTCTCTGGTATGGCTTTACAGGGACTCCGATCTTTCAAGGAAAACAAACGCAAACAAGTGGGAGACCTGGCTCAGACCACCCACCAACAGTATGGCGATCGCCTACATGAATACACGGTCAAGGAAGCCATCCATGATGGAGCGGTTCTAGGCTTTAAGGTAGACTACCGCAATACCATCATCTCAGATCTCCTAGAAGAAGAGATTCCCAGACCAGGCCTATGAGGACAAGGAGCACATGCTAGAGGTCCTAGATGCCATCCTCAATAAGAGCCAGCAACAGCTCAATATCCCTAAAGGGGTCGGAAAGACCTATGAGGCTATCTTGACAGTCAAGTCTATCCCACGAGCACAGGCATATTACAATCTGCTCAAGAGCATACTCGCGGGCAAGGAGCGGGTCAAAGTCTCCGAGCGGGTTAAACGCCATTTGCCAGATTTTCCAAAATTTACCATCACCTACTCGGTGTCTGAAAATGAGGAAGAGTCCATCGGCTACCAAGACCACATGAAGCAGGTCATGGAGGACTACAACCAAGAGTTTGGTACGCATTTTAGCCTAGCGGATCTGCGGGGCTTTAACACCGATGTCAACAATCGCCTGGCCAGAAAGCAGGACAAGTACCTCTACCGCAATGAGCAGTTGGACCTGGTCATCGTGGTCGACCGTCTCTTGACCGGTTTTGATGCACCTTGTCTTTCTACACTCTTTATCGATCGCAAGCCCATGCGCCCACAGGACTTGATCCAGGCCTTTAGCCGGACCAATCGGATCTTTGATGACAAGAAGCACTTCGGCCATATCATCACCTTCCAGCGTCCTCAAGCCTTTAAGGAAGCCGTCGACAATGCCCTCAAGCTCTACTCCAATGGAGGAGAAAATGAGGTCCTAGCACCAAGCTGGGAAGAAGAGAAGCGCAACTTCTTAAAAGCCTGGGCAGAGTTTAAAGGCCAAGTCACAGACTTCGAAGAAGAAGGAGTCGCCCTCGAGCAGGCCCCAACAGCCCAGCTCCGCAAGGTCGCCAAAGCCTATCAGGTCTTTGACAAGTACCAAGCCTCGATCCGCGTCTACTCAGAGTATGATAAGGAAGAGATCTACCGGGAAACAGGGTCCTCAGCGACAGTCAGCTCGAAACTTATCTAGGCCTCTATCAAAATATCCTGGCGGAGATCAAGAGCAGGGATCCAGAAGTGGACAGCCAAGATGAGCTGGACATCCACTATGAGCTGGAGTCTGTCCAAGTCGATGAGATCAACTATGCCTATATCCTGATGCTGATCCAGAGTATGATCCAGCAGGAGGAGAAATGACGAGCAGACCCTGAGTGACAAGGATATCGCAACCGTGGATAGCTATATCGAGAGCCTGAACCGGACCAATCCAAGCCTAGCGGAGATCATCCAAAACCTCTGGACCCAAGTCCAAGAAGAGCCCGAACGCTACCGAGGACAATCCATCACCGGAGTCTTGGACCAGATGATCGAATCCATCATCGATAGCCATATCGTAAGCTTTGCCAAACACTGGTATATCGGAGCCGACGAGCTACGCTACTATATCCAACACTACCGCAAAGGCGCCAAAAAACAAGCCGGCGAAAGCCAGCTGACCAAGAGCCAACGCTACAAAGACTACAAGGCAGAAGTAGCAGACGCCCTCAACCCACTCAGCTACAAAAAACAAATCAAAGAAGCCTATACCCAACTGATCGAAGAGGTGATTGAACCACTGAGAGTGGGGAGGTAAGGAGGAAAGATGATTCCTGGAATAAATGAGCGATTTGTTAATCAGAATATTCACATTTTAGAGGTTACTTCTTTTACTAAGGAATTGAAAGAAAGAATAGAGAGTGAATTTAGAGTAATCTGTCACGGAGAATATGCTCTCATATCAAATAGTGTACATTTCTCAACTGAGCAATCACTAGAAGAATTTCTAAATTATCGATTACCTTATGCTAAAAATCAAAAAAATAGGAGCTATTGGGGAGTTTCTTTTAAACCTTTTAATCAGAGAATATACCGATTTAGAAATTATTTCTCCTTTTTAACATGGAAGAAAGAAATGTGAAGAAGGGATTTGATATTATCGCACATGATACTGATGAAGATGTCTGGGTAATTGAATCCAAAGCAGGGGTTCCCCAATGTTCAACAGAATGCTTCTAGTAAAATTCGTGAACGCTTGAATACTGCTCAACGAGATTTGAATAGTCGATTAAATATGGAAAATTCACAATTGTGGTTAAATGCAATTAAATCTGTTCGTTCTTCCGTAAAAAGTAGTGATGAAAAACAAAATGTTATAGATTTGCTTGAAAAATCAAGTAATACTCATGAAAGCAATGATAAAAAAATGTGGTTTTTTGCGGGTATAGTTTTTTCATCTTTGAAAAATTTCTGCAGATTTCTAGTATTGATGTTGAAGATATTTACAATAAGTTTCTAGAAAAAAATATCTACAACCAAATAAAAATAATTGCAATTCAAAAAGAGACGTATAAAAAATAATAATATTTTTTATGTGGATTGATGTTTTTAAAGAGGATAAATAATGGGAGAAGAAAAAAACAGTCTCAAAAGGTAAATTTATCACTTTTTAAAAAAACTATATAATACAGGCTTTTCCCGATCTGTATTATAAGTTTTTAAAACAAGAGATAACAGATGAGTCAGATTTAGAGAAAAATTTTGTCTTTAGCTATTTATTTTGTTTGTTTGGATAATAAAGAGCTAATTAAGTTAGGATACAGACTGTTTATTTTATACAGCCAGTACACATATGATTATAAACCATTGTATGAAGTTAGTTTAAATAAAGGTTTAATTCCTATTTCTCATTTTATCAGTGATGTTCTTGAATATGACATAAAATACGGCAATTCATATACGTTCTTTAATAATTTAGAAAGTAAGTTATATATTACTAACAATATATATAGAACGATAGGGCAACTTGAACTTAATAAATCCGTTGACTTAAATCTTAATAGATCACAAATCATTGTTGCACCAACCTCATATGGTAAAACAGAGTTAATTTTATCTTTTTGTTGAAAAATTTCAAGACAAAAACATTTGTATTATTACACCTACTAAATCTTTATTAACTCAGACTAAAAAGAGAATCGTTAACCAATTTGGTTATAGAAAAATCGTCACTCAGCCAGATATGTATTCAGAAATTGATTTACATATTTTTAGCTGTATTAACGCAAGAGAGATTACTTTAAAACTACTTCAAGAACATCCAGAATTATCTTTTGATTTCATAATAGTTGATGAGGCGCATAATTTATTAGATAGATTTACACCCTGATAATGCAAGGAGTGTACTTTTAACATCAGTATTAATAATAAACAAGAAGAGAAATCCTGCCTCAGTATATAAATATTTAACTCCATTCTTGATTGATAAAAAGAGTTTAGAAATTAAGTATTTGGGTAATGATTTGAATGAATGGCACAAGGTAACTGAACAAGTTAAATCAGAAATGTTTTTCTTTCATGATTTAAATAGAAATACAAAGGAACTATTGGATCAATTTTTCTCCAAAAAGTCAAAGGTTTATTCAAATTCAAAAAGCAAAGCATCACAAATGATTGTCAGGTTGTAATTAATGAAGCAGAAAGGAAAAATATTATTTATTTAAATAAACCTGTAGATATTGAAAGTTTTACAATTGAATTGTCGAGTAATCTTAAACCAATTGAGCATCCAATTATTAAAAAAATTACCAACGATCTTGAGGAATTTATCCATAAAGATTATAAATTGATAGAGTGTATTCGTAAGGGTGTTATATACCATCATGGCTCGATGCCAGAGTCAGTCCGTTTTTATATTGAGGAGTTATATTCTGAGATAGATGAGATTAAATATTTAGTAGCAAATTCTACACTACTTGAAGGTGTTAATTTACCTGCATGACTCGAATGTTTATTTTAAATCCTAAAAGAGGGAATAGTTATTTAACTCCATCAGGATTTAAAAATTTGATTAGGGCGAATTTGTAGATTTAGTGAAATATTTAACCCTAAGACAGGGAAACTTGACTATTTATTACCAGAAATACATATTATAAAAAGGCAAATATGTCCGACTAATATGAATTTTTGATATTTTTGTTAAAAGGTAGAAAGTTACTTATACAAGATGAAAATAGTTCCCAAGATAATCCAGAAAATCCTTTATTAACCTACACTTCATCTTCAGACGATGAGAAAGGTAAAAGCGACAGAATTATTAGCAAACATTTCAGATGATGATATTGAAATTCAAGAAACTGTTAATATAGCTAAAACAGAAGTAGGAAAACTTTTATATCAAAATAATGTAACTATTTTTAATATTTTTACAATAGAGATGAAATTAATCACATTTATCTAATTTATCTATGGCTGAAAAATCTAGATAGTGTTTTTCGAATTGTTAAATTTTCTATTTTTCTCAAGAATTGATGAAAACAGTAATGAAGAGAATTTAAGACGATTAAAAACTTCATAAAGCTCAATTATTTTACATTATGTTGATTAGTTGGAGGATGAGGTCTAAAAATGACAGCAATGGTAACTGATGTCCCTAAATTATTGGGATGATTTGTCTACTAAGGAAAAGGAAAGTGTTTTCGTTGGAAAATGGGGAGATAAGACACGTGGTGGAGGTTTCAGAAAGCTTTGGACTGACTTAAACCAAAAGAATCATATAGAAAAGAGTAAACTTAGCAAATTGTTAGATTGAAGGAAGAGTATGATTTTATTGATAATGAAATTATGAAATTTATAGATGTACTTTTTAAATTGAACCTCATGTCTGCTAATCTGTATAATAAAATTAAATTCGGAACTACAGATGAGACGCGTATAGCCATGCTTAACTGTGGTGTAAGTGGCATAATTTGTGACCTTCTAGAAGAAAAAAATATAAAGATTATTATAGTGTAGATTTAAAAACAGTGTTCGATTTTTGATCCAATAATAATTGATAAAATGAATGAAAATAAAGAAAAATGGAATTTTTGATTTCTGAAGTGAAATTAAACATGAAGAGTGATAGGAAAATGAATAAACCTAAAAATAAGATTCAATGAATTTGAAAATATTTGGACTAAATCGAAATTAGGAGAATTATACGAAGTTTATTCCGGGAACACTCCGTCACGATCTGATGATAGGAATTATCAAAATGGAGAAATTCCATGGATAAAAACAACAGATTTAAATAATTCTATAATATGTTCTAATGAGGAAAATATCTCAGTATATGGAGCAACAAAATTAAAAGTTTTACCTGAAAAATCTGTTTTGATAGCAATGTACGGTGGATTTAATCAAATTGGAAGAACAGGGTTACTAGCTTATCCTGCTACGATTAATCAAGCCCCTAGCGACTTTGATGCCGGTCAATGAGATTAATCCAAATTTTCTACTAAATTTTTTTAAATTTTTAAAAAGGAAAGCTGGAGAAATGTCATGACGAGTAGTAGAAAAGATCCCAACATTACAAAAATGATGTAGAAAAATTTAAAATATCTTTTCCATCTCTAGACGAACAATCACCATTGGCTCTCTTTTTCCGCACCCTCGACGACCTTCTGGCTAGCTACAAGGACAATCTTGCTAACTACCAATCTCTCAAGACGACCATGCTCTACCAAGATGTTTCCCAAAGCTGGACAGACTGTTCCTGAGATTCGTTTAGATGGATTTGAAGGAGAGTGGGAAAAAGTCTAAATTAAAAGATGTCGCTCATCGTGTACAGGGTAATGATGGAAGAATGGATTTACCAACTTTAACAATTTCTGCATCTGGCGGTTGGATGAATCAAATTGATCGATTTTTCTGCTAATATTGCTGGAAAAGAACAAAAAGAATTATACCCTTTTTAAAAAGGGGAACTATCATATAACCATGGTAATTCAAAACTAGCAAAATATGGAGTTGTTTTTGAACTACAGGAATATGAAGAAGCACTCGTTCAAAGGTTTATCATAGTTTTAGAGTTAATCAACTAGCTGATGCTAAAATTTATTGAAATTATGTTTTTCAACAAAAATCCCAGATCGGGAACTAGGAAAACTCGTTTCATCAGGGGCGAGAATGGATGGATTGTTAAATATTAGTTTTGATGATTTTATGAATATTGCAATTATTATTCCAACAGTTGCTGAACAACAAGCCATCGGTTCCTACTTCTCAAACATCGATAACCTCATTGCTTCTCACCAAGAAAAATTTCTCAGTTAGAAGCACTCAAAAAGAAACTCTTACAAGATATGTTTATCTAACCTTCAAAAATTCCCCTTATCAGCAACCATAAGCACAGCATTTTTCGAATAGTATAAGTGGATCCCTTTGATTCATTCAAAGGGTGCTCCTTAGTATTTAATAACTTAAAAGTATTTACTTTTAATAACTTTAGAGTTATAATAAATTCGAAAAGAGGTTGCTTTGTGCACGCTATTTATTTTTATAAGGACAAACAGGGAATCAACCGGTCCTGGACTACATGAGGGAGCTAGCTCGTCGCGATAATAAGGACAGCCGGATCAAAACTCAACAAGCTTAACGACTACATTGAACTTTTGAGCCAGCAGGGAACACGTGATGGCCAACCCTACATCAAGCATCTAGATGCGGAGATCTGGGAGTTGAGACCCTTGCGGGATCGGATTTTATTCGTGGCTTGGCTAGATGGGAGCTTTGTCTTGCTGCATCATTTTGTCAAAAAGACGCAAAAGACACCTAGACGAGAGATCGAGAAAGCCAAGCGGGAGTTGCAAGATTTGAAGGAAAGAGGACTAAGAGATGAAGAATAGTGCCATCGGCAGCAATTGGAAAGATGTGAGAGCAGAGCTCTTCACCAAGGAAGAAATCCTGGAAAGTGACCTGCGGGTCGCGATTATGACAGAGCTGATTGAAGCTCGGCATGAAAAGGGCATTAGCCAAAAGAAACTAGAAGAACTCAGTGGGGTCAGTCAACCGGTCATCGCTCGGATGGAGACAGGAAAGACCAGTCCTCAATTGGACACGGTCTTGAAAGTCTTAGCCAGTCTGGGCAAGACCCTCGCCGTCGTCCCACTGGAACAAGAAAAGATCTAAAAGAAATCAGAAAGAATTACTATGGAAACAACACAAACCTCCCAGTCGCTCTACCAAGCCCTGTGGAACTCAGCGGATGTGCTCCGCTCTAAGATAGATGCCAATGACTATAAGTCTTACCTTTTGGGGATGATCTTTTACAAGTACCTCTCAGATAAGTTGCTCTTCTTCGTGGCGGAGACCATGGAGGAGGAGACAGAGAGCTTAGATGAAGCCTTGGCGCTTTACCGATCCTACTATGAGGATCCTGAATCTCAAGAGGACTTGATCTCTGTCATCACCGATGAGCTCAACTATATCATCAAGCCAGACTTGACCTTTACGGCCTTGGTGGACCGGGTCAATGAAGGCACCTTCCAGCTGGAAGATCTAGCTCAGGGCTTCCGAGACATCGAGCAGAGTGACGACCTCTATGAAAATCTCTTTGAGGACATTGATCTCTATTCCAAGAAGCTAGGGGCCACTCCTCAAAAGCAAAACCAGCTAGTGGCTGCTGTTATGAAAGAGCTAGCAGTGCTGGATGTAGCAGGTCATGCGGGGGATATGCTTGGGGATGCTTACGAGTACCTGATTGGTCAGTTTGCGACCGACTCGGGTAAGAAGGCAGGAGAGTTCTATACGCCCCAGCCTGTAGCCAAGCTCATGACCCAGATTGCCTTCTTAGGGCGTGAAGACGAGCAGGGTTTTACCATCTACGATGCCACCATGGGATCAGGCTCGCTCTTGCTCAATGCCAAGAAGTATTCTCACCAGCCTCAAACCGTCCAGTACTTTTGGTCAGGAGCTCAATACCTCTACCTATAACCTGGCTCGGATGAACATGATCCTACACGGGGTTCCGGTGGAAAACCAGTTCTTGCACAATGCGGATACGTTGGACGAAGACTGGCCGACCCAAGAGCCGACCAACTTTGATGGGGTCCTTATGAACCCACCATACTCAGCTAAGTGGTCTGCAAGCTCTGGTTTCCTCCAAGATCCTCGCTTCTCCCCATTTGGCAAGCTGGCGCCTCAGTCCAAGGCAGACTTTGCCTTTCTCTTGCAGGTTATTACCACCTCAAAGCAGGACAAGGAGTCATGGCCATCGTCCTTCCTCACGGGGTCCTTTTCCGTGGCAATGCTGAAGGAACCATTCGCAAGGCCTTGCTGGAAGAAGGGGCCATTGATACCGTGATCGGTCTTCCTGCCAATATCTTCTTCAATACCAGCATCCCAACGACGGTCATTATTCTTAAGAAGAACCGGACCAATCGGGACGTTTATTTTATCGATGCTTCTAAGGAATTTGACAAGGGCAAGAACCAGAACATCATGACGGATGCCCATATCGAGAAGATCCTCCAGGCTTATAAGAGCAGAGAAGACATGGATAAGTTTTGCCCACCTGGCTAGCTTTGAGGAGATCGTCGAGAATGACTACAACCTCAATATCCCACGCTATGTGGACACCTTTGAGGAAGAAGAAGTGGAGCCACTGACAGAGATAGTGGCTAAGATTAACCAAAACCAATGCGACCATCGAGACCCAGACAGCTTCTCTTCTAGATATGCTCAGCCAGCTTCATGGAACGACACCAGAAGCCGATGCCGAACTCAAGAAATTTGTCCAAGAGTTTAAGGGTTAGGGTGTGAGAAGATAGGGAGTAGGTAAAAGGGTACTCTATTCGCTATTTCCCAAATTTTTTTCGAATTATAGAAGTGAGAGTGGGACAGAAATCGGTAATTCGTTAGAATTCGATTTCGTCGTCCCACCTCCGCACAGTTGAGTAGGGCTGTAAAAAGCTGATGAAATCAGCGTAGTAGAGCCCACTCAACCACTGCGTCTTGCTCGACAATCCAAAAATAATTGAGAGGCTAGACTTTTTGTCCCAGCCTCATTTTTATCGAAAAGGAGCAGGGATGCAAAAAGACATGCGCATGTATCGCCGACCTTGGATATCATGGCCAAGAAAATTTTTAGTTTGCCGGAGGTGACAGCGGCGTTTATTCGAGACATTTTAGAGCTGGATGTGGCGGATGCTCAGATTGTGGAAGAAGCCAGCCCCACAGCATGGCCTATGAGGAGGATGACTTGTTCTCCACTGCGGTGGATGTGAGAGCCAAGCTCCACGACAGGGACCGAGGTGATCATCGAGATCCAGATTCATAGCGGCAGTATTTTCTTGAATCGGTTCCATTATTATTTGGCCAATCAGCTGGTGGAGAATGTGCAAAAACTGCGCCAGCAAGGTCAGACACATAAGATGTACGAGCAGATGGAGCCCGTCTATGGGATTGCGATTTTGGAGAAGTCGCTCTTGCTAGACGAAGAGGCAGCCATCAATAAATACTGGCTGACCAATAGCCGGTCCGGCAAGCAACTTAAGGCTTATTATAAGAATGGCAAGCATCAAAATCTTTTGCAGGTTGCCTTTTTAGAGCTAGACAAGTATAATAAAGATGAGAACCTGACAGATGCAGGCAGATAGTGGCTAGAGTTTTTTTGGGAATCTTCCCTTCACAAAAAGCTCCCAGTCAGGCCGTCGCCCACGCAGATTCATTACTGGATTCATCTAGCTGGACCAAGGAGGAAAAAGACCATGATAGACGAGCGGATTCGTATTCAAGAAAAATTATGATATGACCCTGGAGACGGCGATTGACGAAGCGCGAGAAGAAGGTCTCGAACAAGGTCGTAAACAGTTGGTATGTGAGATGATCTCACGAGGAATGACACCTGATCTGATATCAGAGATGACAGGTTTGTCGCTTGAAGAGATTGAGACTCTTCTTTCCTGAGTCGTTAAAAAGAGGCAGTGCCTCTTTTTTTTGAAAAAAACTTGAAAATTTTCCCATTTTTTCAATCCGCCTTTCTAGAATTGTGGTAGAATAGAGTCAACAAAGAGCTATCCTCACCAACAGTGTGATCGATACTAGAAAAGAGGATTCTGATGACAAGAAAAATTGGTATTATTGGTTTGGGGCATGTGGGTGCGACCTTGGCCCACAGCATGATTTTGAAACACACCTGTGATCACTTGGTCTTGATTGATACCAATGAGAAAAAGGTCAAGGCAGATGCCTTGGATTTCTGTGATACGGTTGCCAATACAGGGTATCCGGTTCATATCACGGTCAATGACTACGCGGCTTTAAAAGATGCGGATGTCGTGGTGTCGACTCTTGGAAATATCGAGTTGCAGGCTAATAACACAGATGACCGTTTTGCGGAGCTTCCCTTTACCAGCAAGCAAGTGGTGCAAGTAGCGCGTGATCTGAAGGCTTCTGGCTTTTAGCGGGGTCTTATTGGTAGTGACCAATCCGGTCGATGCCGTCACTCAACTCTATCAACAATATACTGGCCTTCCAAAAGAGCAGGTGATTGGGACAGGGACGTTACTTGATACAGCTCGGATGAAGCGTGCAGTCGCTGATCGTTTGCAGGTTTCTCCTGCTAGTGTATCAGGTTACAACCTCGGTGAGCATGGAAATTCTCAATTTGTTGCTTGGAGTCAGGTCCGTGTCAAGGGACACGCTATTACCGATCTCTTCTCTCAAGAAGAGCTTGACGCCATCAACTACGAGTCCTTGCGAGTGGTCACACGGTCTTCTTTTGGTAAATTCTATACTAACTTTGGGATTGCAGACGCCCAGCAACGCTGGCAGAAGCTGGATCAATGATAGCTACGAGGAAATGCCAGTGTCTAACTATCGTCCAGAATATGGAACCTATCTTGGCTATCCAGCAATTGTAGGGTCGAAAAGGAATTCTTGAACGATTGGATTTGCATTTTGACAGAAGAAGAAAGAAAAATTGCTCCATTCAGCCGAAACCATTAAGAAAAACACACGAAAAGGATTGGAGCATGCATAAAAGCAAAGAGAGTGGGACAGAAATCGGTCATTCGTTAGAATTCGATTTCGTCGTCCCACTCACCCGCTGATTGAGTAGGACTGTACAAAGCTGATGAAATCAGCGTAGAGACCCACTCAACCACTGCGTCTTAGCTCGACAATCAAAAACAATTGAGAGGCTAGGATTTTTGTCCCAGCCTCATTTTCTGCAATTTTTCGAATAGTATAAGTGAGGGATTCCCTATACAGAAAATCATCGGAGGTTGCTATGAAAAACGACATAGTATGCTCGCCCACCTTGGATTTAATGGCGAAAAGATTTTTAGTCTGCCGGATGTGACAGCGAAATTCATCCGCGAAGTCTTGGATCTGCCATGTAGGTCCGTTGAGATTTTAGAAGGAGACCAGATCCATGAGCAGGGTTTTTAGGAGATCTTCCTTTGAAACATCTGTTGATGTGAGAGCAAGACTAGATAGTGGGCTTGAAGTCATCATTGAGATTCAAGTTTTGAAACAAGAGTATTTCTTGAATCGTTTTCCACTATTATTTAGCCAATCAACTGGTAGAAAATGTCCAACACAAGCGAAAGAAAGAAAGGGCAACCCATTCTATGTACCAGGAGCTGGAGCCGGTCTATGGGATCGCTATCCTGGAGCGAGTATTTTTCCTCATTTAGATTCACCCTGTCAATGTCTGTGAAATGCGCCATACAGTAGATGGGACACCTCTTTATAGCTCTCAGAAAGGATGGAGTAGCTCACAATATGTTAAAGGTTGCCTTTTGAGAGTTGGATAAGTATAATGAAAGTAGAGATACGGAGTTGAATGCTCACTGGAGACAATGGCTTGAATTTTGGCAATCGCCCATTCAGTCATCAACCAGATCAAGTGATCGAGCAGGCAGAATCCTCCTGATCCCATCAAATTGGACAAGGGAGGAAAAAGAAATGATTGATGAACGGATTCGTATCAGAAAAATTGGGAAATGAGCATGGATACCTTTCGGAAGAGAACAACTGAAGCCGGTTTTTCAGAAAGGGTTGAAAAAGAGTCTTGAACAGGGACTCGAACAGGGACTCGAACAAGGTCTTGAACAAGGTTTAGAACAAGGTCTCGAACAAGGTCTCGAGCGTGGTCTCGAACAGGGATTGGAACAAGGCAGACAAGAAGGCATGGAGTTGGAGTTCAAGCTGGTCAGCAGTCTCTGATTCAAAAACTATCTTTGAAGGGGATGAGTATTGAGATGATTGCTGAAATGACGGTTTATCCAGCAAATCCATCATGTTGGCTACAGTTCGTCTAACGAGGAGTAGTACGCGAACAAATTTGGGGCTTGAGAATTACCTTGCTTATAAAAAGTAGTTCTAAAATGGATTGTAAGATCGTCAAGAGTTCGTTATTTTTGGATCTTGATCCTCTACAGATTTATACGGTTATGATTTATTGAAGGTTGGAAACTTTTGATCCAACCTTTTTCTCACTCCTCTTGCTCCTCACCTAGTGAACTGGAGATAGAAGTTTAAAAATACGAGTTGTAATCCTCGATATTACATTGTGATCCTGTATA
>BNJU01003034.1_pt1 | contig 46733 bp, 62 predicted proteins | sample 8539281 | NCBI WGS metagenome assembly BNJU01 (sample SAMD00202456, study PRJDB9452) | human saliva metagenome | isolation source: human saliva | place: Japan
TTTTTTTATTGGTTTATTTGATGACTTAAGTATACTAGAACTATTTTTATTTTACAACACAAATACGTACATTTTAGTTTATTATATTCATTTTGTTCGCATTAAAGGTGTTTATTCCTCTTATTTTTTGTAAAATCCAATATTTAACTTTGAATACACGAACAAAAACGCCAGAGCACCATTGTACTCTGACGTCTAAAGGGATTATTTATCTGAATTCCACACTGGGAAGTATTGTCCTGGTGCGATTTCATTCATTTTTTTGGCTACATCGTCTGATTGATATAATTCAACGATTTTTTTGTATGTTGGGTTGTCAGCATCTGCCGCTTTAACAACGATGATGTTATAACGATCTTTAGGAATTGTATCTAAGTGGTTTGCATCTGAGAAGATGTTGTCTTCGATTTTCAAACCAGCATCTTGGGCCATAGAACCATTGATTGAAGCTGCATCAACGTCTTGTAATAAACGTGGAGCTTGTGCTGATTCTGCTTCGATGATTTCTAAGTTACGTGGGTTGCTTGTGATGTCTGCTAATGAAGCTTTTTGTTCCAACGCCATCTTTTAATGTGATTAAACCTTCTGTTTGTAGAGCTACTAATGCACGACCTTGGATCGCTACTTCTTTAGGAACTAATACTTTTTGCTTTCTCTGGTAAATCTTTTTAATGATTTATATTTTGTTGAGAAAATAATATAATGGCGTGATAAATGTTGTACCGATTTCTTTTTAAATCAGTTCCTTTATCTTTGTTCCATTGTGCTAAATACGCACGGTGTTGGAACGCGTTCATTTGAACTGAACCTTCTTCAAGAGCTGTATTTGGTAATACGTAGTCGTTCATTTCTACAACTTCGATATTGATGTTTTTCTTTTTTTCGCTTTTTCAGCTACGTAATCCCAGATTTCGTGTGCTGCGCCACTCAACGGCAACTTTAACTGTTTGTGCTGGAGCTTCAGTTGCTTTAGAAGCTTCGCTAGATTGTTGTGAACTTTGGTTTCCGCATGCTGCTAAAGTGATTGCTGCAACGGCTGTTAAAAATAAGTGTTTAATTTTCATTTTGTTTTTCCTCCGATTGTTCTATGTTTATTTGTGTTGCTTGAAAAATTATTTGACACATTCCTCCATCCTGTCGAACACAATAAAAAAATCCTTTGCCCAAAAAGGACAAAGGACGATCATTTCAAAATACCGTGTTACCACCTTTATTCGTTTATCCATCACTAGATAAACCTCACCCGATTCCACTAACTGACAGTTGAAATCGTACCGCTATAACGGGCGCCCCGTACTTCCCTTACAATTGTTCAGAAAGTCCGCTCAATGGCCATCTTCCTCATTTCTCCACTGCTTAGTTTCACCACCCCTAAGCTCTCTACTAAGTGTCTCGATGAGTACTCTCCATCTCATTGCGTTATAGATTGAATTATACGCGGTATATAAAATATGTCAACAAAATTCTACCTTAGAGAGACATTTGTTTTCCACTCAGAAACGAAATAATCAAACTGACTCTAGCACAAAGAAAACCTCCACACGAAAAGTTCGTGCAGAGATTAAAACATTCTTATTTAGAAGAAGTTGTTGTTGTTTCAGAATCAGCTGCTTGTAAGAAATTCTTTAAAGCATTCTGTAAGCTTTCATCTGTGATTTTCACGTCAGCAGCTTTCACTAAATCGACCATTGTTTGGTGTAAGTATGCAGAATCTTTCAATTTCGCATCTAACATTTCTTTTGCCATTTGTTCTTTCACTTCATCAAATGATTTCTTCTCATCTCTAGATACTAACTTAATAATATGGTATCCGAATTGAGTTTGAACTGGAGTTTCAGTCATATCTCCTACGTTCTTCAAATTATAAGCAGCAGTTGCGAATTCAGCGACCATGTCTGAACGCTTAAACGGTCCGATTTGACCACCCTTTTCAGCTGTACCAGTATCTGCAGAGTTTGCTTTTGCTAGTTCCGCAAAATCAGCGCCATCTTTTAATTTTTGAATTAATTCTTCAGCTTTTGCTTTTGCAGCTGCTTTTTCTTCATCAGTCGCATCTGATTTAGCTGCAATTAAGATATGTTGTGCTGTAATTTGTGGTTCCCACGCATCATAGTATGCTTTGATGTCTTCTTCTGAGAAGTTCGCAGCTTTTTTAACCGCTTCTGTCATTAATTTGTTTAAGTAAAGTGTTTGACGATATGCGTCTACAGAAGTGATTCCACTTTGTTGTAAAGCAGCTAATAATTTAGGTTCGCCACCGTATTGAGCTACTAATTTAGCCACTTCTTCATCTGCAGCTGTTTTAAGAGATTTTGCATCTTCAATAGATCCTTCTAGTACTTTTGTTAATACTAAACGTTGTAGCGTTTGTTCTCCAACTGTGTCTTTCATTGCTGTAACAAATTCATCTTTTGTAACGTTACCGTATTTAGTAGTCGCAACGTTTTCAGATGAGCCATTTGAGCATGCCGCTAATGCGAAAGTTGATGCAAGCGCTAATGCTCCTACGAATTTTTTCTTCATAAAATTCCCTCTCCAATCAGTTTTCTTTTTAATCGATGTTATTAATATACCACAGTTTTAAGCACTTGCCTATTTTTCTAGCTATCTCTTACTTTTTCTTAACTTTCTGAAAATATAAAAAGAGCCAGAATCTATCATCTGACTCTTGATTAAGTTAAGTTTAGTCCCAAAAAATATTGTGATTATTGTAATACACGAATTGTGATTGTACGACGTCCGAAATTGTAAACATCATTCAAGTTTACTAAGTGAACATCAATTCTATTTCCGTAAATAGCGCCACCTGTATCTGCAGCACGGTAAATACCATATCCTGGAATTTCAACATATGACCCTAATGGAATCACACTTGGGTCAACCGCAATTACTTGTGGGTCGTTAATTAAGTTTGTTCCATCAGCTGTGTAGTTTGATAAACCAGCTTCGTTATATGAGTATGCTGTTGCTTCAACTGTTAAGTAGTAACCACCTTGGTTTGAAGAAGCTGCAGCTGCTTGAGTTGTTTGCGTTGCCTCTGTTGCTTGAGCAGCTTGAGTAGTTTCAGTTTCTGCTGCTTGTGTTGTTGCTTCAGTCGTTTCTACTTCTTTCACTTCATTGTTGTTTTGAACACGGTATGAGTGTTGTTCTGTTCCGTTATCAACGGTTACTTCTTTTTGGTCCGCTGAGAAACGTAACACTGTACCTGGGTAAATAAGGTTTGCATCTTGAATTTCGTTCACTTGAACTAATGTATCTAATGATGCACCAGTTGCTTCAGAAATTACTGATAATGTATCTCCCCATTTAATTGTGTACTCTTGCACACCTTTATCGTCTGTTTTAACATCTTGTTTTACTTGCTCTACAGTACGTGCTGTCCATTCTACTTCGTTGGCACTTGCTGTAGTTGCTGAAAATCCTGCAAAACTAAATAAAGCAAGTGATGCTGTCACCATCATGAATTGTTTCTTGATTGGTTTCATATTTTCCTTTCCGATTTCCGACTTTTTCTAAAGTCAAAAATCTCGTTCGCTTGGATTTTTTGGGTTGCGAACTTATTTGATGCTAATAATGTTACCACGAATAAAATTGAAAATGTTGATTTTATGCGGTTTGTTAAGGTCACTTAATTTTTTTGACTTTTTCTGATGTTATTATGACAAACAAATTACATGAACGTGTGTTTCTGTAACAGTTGACACTATCCTGTAATACATTCGTAGAATTTTCTTAGATTCTCAATCATACTTTTTTCATTTATTACACTGTTTTTCGTCCCCTTTTGAGGCAAAAACGTATCAAATCACACTTTTTCATGCATTTGATTCATCAAAAAAAGACCTCCCTATTCATTCATAGGAAGGTCACTAAACATGTGTTAAGCAGTTTGATTTAATTCACTCATTTGAATCGTTTGATCGATATTTTCTTTCAATGCTTCAGGAAGATGGTGTGTCACCCATAGAACGGTCACGCTCTTATCTTCTAAGATTGGTCTCAACACCTCGATGGTTGTCTTTTCATCTAAGTTGGAGCTGACTTCATCCAGCAAGAAGACTTTTGGTTGTTTCATCAACCCGCGTGCAAAGGCAATGCGTTGCAACTGACCGCCGGATAGATTTGAATCGCCATCGCCTAAGACTGTATCTAATCCCTGTGGTAAGTTTCGTATGATAGAAGCGAGTCCCACTTTTTCAAGAGACGCCCAAACTTCTTCATCCGAATACTCTTCAGTGAGCGTTACGTTTTCGCGAATGGTTGTCGTGAAGATATGCGGTTTTTGAGCAATATAGACCATTTGACGATATAACTCATCATAGGATTGTTTCTTCACATCGATTCCAGCAAGCTTCACTTCGCCTAAATACTCCGTTAATTTTGCAGCGATAATATTTAACAGCGTTGATTTCCCTGTTCCGCTCTCGCCAGTAATCGCGTATTTTTGCCCTTCGTTAAAGCCAAGGGAAACATGGTTTAAAATCACCTTTTCTCCGTAGTTAAACGAAACATCATTCACTTCAATGAGAGTACGTGGTGCTTCTTCCGGTACTTCCTCTACAAGGGTTGCTGGTTCTAATTGCTCATATTTGTTAACAATGAGTCTGCACTCTTAATTGAACCAATCTTTTGACTAATATTTCCTAGCACGTTGAAGATGGTGCTACTTAATGCCATCGCAGCTAGAATACTCCCGATACTGACTTCGCCAATATAAGCTAAGTATCCCGTTAAGATGAATACGGAAATTTGGCTAAACACATTCCCAATTCCACCACTAACGGCAACTTTGGCCATCGACTTACTATAGTCGCGATGCGTATCTCCTACTTCAACTGATTTTTCATGAATTTTTTCTTTTAAATACGCTAGCTTACGAAAAACAAATAGAGTATCATATCCGCTCAATAAATCCGAAATGGATTTTGCGAATTTTTCATTAGCTTCTGACACTTTGATGGTCTTTTCTGTCAGTTCTGCTGAGAACAAAGCCGGCAACACAGCCATGATGACAATACAGATAGCCGCTAGTAAAACGATAGACCAATGATACATGAATAACGCCACCGCAGAAATAACCGCAGAAATAATCCCTCCGATAACATCAAAGGTTGGATCAATCGCATGCCCTTTAATCTGTTCCAAGTCACTTGTAAACCACGAAATATACGTTTGACTATTCTTTTCATAAAAGCATCCATAAGACGTCGCTTCAATCGAATGACTAATACGGTCCCTTAACCACGTCGCAACTTTTTGATTAAAGTAGGCCTGATAGCGAATCAACATATACGTAAACAATAAATAAAATGCAAAAAATAATGACTAAACAAATCGCTTTATAAAAGAAATTATGAATATCCATGTTCACTAAAGTATCTAAAGTCTGCGCATTCACGACACTCGACACAAGCTCCGCCCCTGCAATTAGGGTGAGCAATGTGATCATGATGAATACTTCTTTTTTAAACTGCTGAAAAACAACCCTCATACACACTCGCTCCACTTCAACTTATTGTTATGCTCATAGTGTAACACTGTCTTAATCCAATGTATATAGGACTTTTGGCGGATAATAAAAGAAATTTCCTTTTTTGCACCAAAAAAACCACACCTCTATTTTGAGGTGCGGTCCATCTATTTTATTAGGCTTTTGTTTTTTCAGCGCGATCACGTTTCATTTGGCTTGAACGTAATTGTCCGCAGGCTGCTTCGATATCATGTCCGAATTCTTTACGAACGACACAGTTGATGTGGTTTTTCTTCAAGACATCGTAGAAAGCTACTACGCGTTCTTTTCCACTACGTTCATATTGGTCATGTTCACGAACTTTGTTATACGGAATTAAGTTGACGTATGAAAGACGTTTCTTGTCCGCAAGAAGGTCGGCTAGTTGCTGTGCTTGTTCCACAGAGTCATTCACGTGATCAAGCATGATGTACTCGAAAGTTACACGACGATTGGTTTTAGCAATATATTCATTAATTGCATCCATCACAACTTCAATTGGATATTTACGGTTAATACGCATGATACGAGAACGTGTATCGTTATCTGGCGCATGAAGTGATAATGCAAGGTTGACTTGTAATCCTTCGTCTGCGAACTCACGAATCTTTGGAGCCAAACCACTGGTAGATACAGTGATATGACGAGCCCCGATTCCAAGACCTTTATCAGAGTTAACAACTTTCAAGAACTTAATCACGTTATCATAGTTATCGAATGGTTCCCCAATCCCCATCACTACGATATGGCTAACACGGTCCCCAGGAGACACTTCGTCTAAAGTACGTTGCACGTGCATCACTTGCGCTACGATTTCCCCAGCAACAAGGTCACGTTGTTTTGCGATAATCCCTGCTGGCACAGAAAGTACATCCGATGTTACATCCTACTTGTGTCGTTACACAGATAGATAAGCCGTATTCTTGTGGCATTAATACGGTTTCGATTAAGAGGCCGTCTGCTAATTCAAAGAGGAATTTACGTGTTCCGTCTGTTGATTGTTGTTTGATACGTTCGTTTAACACTGGGAATGTGAACTCTTCTTGTAACTGTTCAATCAGTGATTTTTGGCAAGTTTGTCATTTCTTCAAAACTAGTTACACGTTTGCGATAAAAGCCAGTCCCATAATTGTCCTGCTCTGAATTTCTTTTCGCCTTTTGCTTCAAACCAAGCTGTTAGCTCTTCTAATGGCATGCCGTAAATAATCGGTTTTCCCTCATATTGACGAACCACTCGTCCAATTTTTCTAACCATATCTATTCCTCTTTCCTATACTTGAAATGCTCTAATGATTGTTTCTCTATTCGCATGAGCGCTTAATAACACCGATAATTTCACACGAGCCTTTTGTCCGCTAAGCCCTGTTGTGAAAATCACTCCTGCTTCATGAAGCTGTTTGCCTCCACCAAGATAATTATATACATCGTATGTCACACCGTTAAATGCACGAGATACAAGCACGACTGGAATTCCTTTATCCAAGCAACGTTGCAACCCAGGAAGTGTCGTTGGCGGTAAGTTCCCTGCTCCAAGAGCTTCGATGACCAATCCATTCGCGTCTGAATCAGCAATGGCATCAAATAACATCGAATCCATTCCAGCATATGCTTTTAATAAGTATACCTTGTCCACGAGTCCTTGGATTGGATAATATTCATGATGTAAGAATTTTTGGAAGTAAATGACTTCACTCTTTGATACTAATCCAAGCGGTCCGAAAGTTGGTGTTTGGAAAGTCGCTACGTTCGTTGTATGTGTCTTTGTCACATACGTTGCTGCATGAACTTCATCGTTCATCACGACAAGAACGCCTTTATCCACACTCTCTGGACTCGTTACCGTAATAATGGCACTGCGTAAGTTCGCTAACCCGTCCGCTCCGATTTCATTGCTTGAACGCATCGCTCCCGTTAAAACGATCGAGAATTTTCCGTCTGTTGTTAGCTCTAGGAAATACGCTGTTTCTTCTAATGTATCGGTACCGTGAGTCACCACTGCTCCGTCAAAGCCTTCTTGTTGCGCTTGAACGATTCGCTTTTGAACTTCCCACATTTTTTCCTCTTTCATATGTGGAGACGGAAGGTTAAATAGATCCTCTACGACGATGCTTGCGATTGGTGCAAAAATCGTGTCGGAGTTTGTTAATGGGTTGGTGCTTGTTGGGGTTACGTTACCGGTTGAGCGGTCTTCACTCATGGCAATCGTACCACCGGTATTGATAACGATAATTTTCTTCATGGCGCTACTACTTTCTTTCATTTTCTCTTTACATAGGATACCACAAAATAGCAAATGCTGACTATAAAATACGCACAAAAAGATGATACCCTCGAATCCTTGCGGATTATTTTTATAATCGCTGTTACAGGGCACCAGTGCAAGCCTAGGTCTTGCACCTTCGAAGCTTCAAACGCGAAGTACGGAACAAGTCCCTACTTCGCGTAATTCACATTCGATGCAATTCCCTGTTACTGCGATTATAAAATCCGCAATTTTCTTCGGTATCATCTTTTTGTGCGTTTTGTTCAAATCCTTTATAAAAAAATGAAAAAAAGTGTTGCGCCACTCCGTTTGGAGGGGACGGTGCAGGGTGTTAGAAAGTGCATCCCAGCGGGGGGTTGAGGCTTTTTGTCAATTTGAAGTGGAGCGTGACTGAAAAAAATTTTTTTGTTTTTTCTCGGAAAAGTTACTACAACGTTCCGAATTTGTGCAATCGACCTAAAACGGGGTTGTTGAATATACCGCTAAAAACCGCATCATTTCAACGTTTATATTTTTACTTTTAATTTTAAAATTCGAAATGTAACATATATGCTACATTTTTATTTTTTGCAAAAGAAAAACACCACTACATTACTAGCGGTGTCCTCTAAACATGATCATTATTCATAAATCTCTAGTACTTTTCCCCTGCTGATGCGTGGAGGCTGATTCATTCTTATCCTTGTCATAGAAGGAATACTATTTGACTTATCAAGACCAAAATCAATATGAATGACAGTGTCAGGATTATTATTAAAAGTTCCCGTTACTGACAGATTATACTCCACAATTGCTACTCCATTGCCAACCTGCCCAACTCTTAAGGTATCCCAATCAAATTGAACAGATTCCACTTTAGGATATACTGAGTGCATCCATTTTACAATCTCTTCCTCATGCTCTTTCAACCAGGCTAATTGTTTATCTCTTGCAGTTGCAAAAATCGTTTGAGATCGTATCTCTGGATTACTTAAAGTTAGTACTGCTACGGCTCCTACACTTAACAATGTAATAGTACTTATACAAGCTAATTTCTTTTTCATTTCAATCCCTCAACCTTTTTGTTCTCTTACAAGTATTATAGGTTATTTTCTTCGTTTTGAATACAGTTATTTGAACCCACAAAAAACCGCAGCCTTAGATTGGCTACGGTTATCGTCTTATTTGATTGTGTATTGACGTTGGTGGTCAACAACGGCTGTTAATGTAATTGGGCTGTTGTCTTCGCGTGTGAAGGTTTGTTCACCGCTTGCGTCCACCACTTCTGTGAAGATTTCTTCGTATTCTTCTACTGTCAACATTTTACGGTTTTCTAGTAACGCTTTATGTTCTGCGATATGCAATTGGTTTTCGAAACCTTCGACTAATTCGCCGGCGAAGAATTCCCCAACGGCTCCTGATCCATAGCTGAAGAATCCGATGCGGTCTCCGGCTACTAATACAGAACTGTTTTCTAATAATGAGATGAAGCTTAAGAATAATGAACCTGTGTAGATGTTTCCGACTTGGCGGTTATACACGGCAGCTTCTTGGTAACGCGCTGTGAAGCGTTCTTGTTCCTCTTCGCTCATTTCCTCTAAGAATGGCTTGAAGGCTTTCATCCCCATTTTTGTATATGGTAAATGGAAACAAATCGCGTCAAAGTCTGAGAACTGCGCATTTGTTTTTGCTTGATAATCGTTCCAAACTTCTGCAAAGAAACGGATGTATTGCTCGTTTGAGAATTTTCCGTCTACCATTGGATACGGCGCATAGTTTGGTCTCCAGAAGTCCATCACGTCATCAGTGAATAAGCTTGTTTCGTTATCTAAAACGAGTAAACGTGGGTCACTAGAAACAATCATTGCGACTGCTCCGGCACCTTGTGTTGGTTCCCCGCCAGAGTTTAATCCGTATTTAGCAATGTCACTTGCAATGACTAATACTTTTGAAGTTGGGTTTAAGGCAATGTGGCCTTTTTGCTAGTGTAAGGCAGCGGTTGCACCGTAGCAGGCATGTTTTAATTCTACGCTACGAACACGGTTTGATAATCCAAGCATGCGTTGCATATAAACCGCAGCTGATTTTGATTGATCGATACCTGTTTCTGTTCCAAATAAAATCATATCAATAAATTCACGGTCTTTATCATCAATGATTGATAATGCAGCATTTGCGGCTAAAGTCACGATATCTTGAGTTACTGGTGCTACTGCCATTGTAGACTGGCCAATTCCAATCGTGTATTTAGCTGGCTCTACTCCACGCGCGGCTGCTAATGCTTCCATATCTAATGCAGTCGGTGGTACGAAGAAGCCAATCTTATCTATCCCTATATTCATTATTGTTCTCCTTTACGAATAAAGCTCTCCAAACACAAATAGAGCTTCCTGTTCTTTCTTAGCACACACTATAGTAGCAAAAATTCGCCGTTAGGACAATTGAATTCACCAAATGTTAGGAATTTAAACAATTCTTTTACTAATTATTTGTACTAAATTGATAGGTTTCTTATGCAAAATCTTATAGAATAGAAACGAAATAGGAAATATAGACTGGAAAGGAATGAAAATATGAACGGAAATGATATCGTCATCGTAAGTGCCACACGTACTGCGATTGGTAAATTTGGCGGGCAATTTGCTACAACTTCCGCAATTGAATTAGGAACTACGGTCGCAAAAGCTGCCATCCAAAAAGCGAATCTTTCACCTGAACAAATTGATACAGTCATCTTTGGAAATGTCTTACAAGCAGGTCTTGGACAAAATCCAGCTCGTCAAGTCGGACTCGGCGTTGGACTGAACCATGCAAGTACTGCCGTTACGGTTAATGAAGTGTGTGGTTCTGGTTTGAAAGCCATTATTTCAGCCGCACAAGCCATTCGTCTAGGAGACGCCAAAATCGTCTTAGCCGGCGGTATGGAAAATATGAGCCTTGCACCACATTTATTACAACAACGCTTTGCTCCAAAAAATGGTCCTGTGACATTAGTCGACTCTTTATTTAATGATGGGTTAACGGATGCCTACTCACAAGACGCGATGGGCATTACCGCAGAAAACATCGTTGAAAAATACGGATTTACCCGCGAAGAACAAGACGCTTTCGCTGTGGCTTCTCAACAAAAAGCCGCTAAAGCACAGGAAGAAGGACGTTTCGACAACGAAATCACTCCTGTAGCGGTCTTCAACCGTAAAACAAAATCCGATGACTTAAAAGCAACGGATGAATTTATCCGTCCAAACACGACGCTTGAGAGCCTTGCAGGTCTTAAACCAGCCTTCAAAAAAGACGGAACCGTGACAGCCGGAAACGCCTCTGGAATTAACGACGGTGCCGCTTGTGTCATTATGACAACGCGCGAATACGCCACAGAACTGGGCCTTCCAATTCTTGCGACATTGAAAGGCTATGCCGAAGCCGGGGTCGATCCTTCGATTATGGGAATCGGACCTGTTCCAGCCATTCAAAAATTAGTGGCGCGTACACGTATTCCGCTTGAAAAAGTAGATGTCTTTGAACTGAACGAAGCCTTTGCCGCACAAAGCATGGCCGTCATCAAAGACTTGAAGATTCCAACTGAAAAAGTAAATCCATTCGGTGGTGCGATTGCACTCGGCCATCCAATCGGTGCTTCTGGTACCCGTATTGTGGTCACACTGATTAATGCCCTCGAACAACTCGACGGTAAAATCGGGGTCGCTTCCCTCTGTGTAGGTGGCGGTATGGGTGTTGCCATCGCGATTGAACGCGAACAATAATAGAAAAAAAGAGAGTTGTCCAAAATTCACTTATAAGTGAATTTCGGGCAACTCTCTTTTTTCTTTTTAACTATCGAAAGTACGAAGAAAGAAATCTTGTACCCTATTTTAATTTTCTTCGTGTTTCTTTTGCTCGTGACGCTGTTGATAGTACGCGCGAATCTCTTCGTTTTCTTCGGTCGCACGATAATGTACCTCGAAACCACTCTTCTTCCAACTTAAAGTAGTCATGAGTTCATCCCATGTTGGCAATTTTACCTCAGGCATCTCGACCTGCACTAACTCAGACATATCTAATGAGTCTCTCCAAACTTCAAAACGAGTTGAAACGAGTAATAACGCGACACGTGTCAACACTTCACGTTTTTCTTCGTCCATTTCCCCAGTTGCCTTCAAGAACTCTTGCACGTAATGCATAAATTGTCCGTATAAATCATTGATCGTATCAATTCCAACTGTAAATAGTAATTCAAAGAACACATTCCAGAACAACTCAAGGTCTTCATCGCTTACCGATTCTGTCCATTTCTTGAAGGTTTGATCATTCAACTGACTATTTTTCGTTAGTTTCTCCATTGTGACGAAATGACCGTCTTCAATACCCCATGTCATGGCGCTATGTTGCAACGGTCCAACGCCATTACTTTTAACAATCACGTATGGCACTTCGGATTCTAGCATCAATCCAACAAGAGAATCTTGCGGAATATAACGCATCGCCAATGGCACTATATTTTTGTATCCCTTCGTTTCTAAAACAGAGCGATGTAACCCTGGAGAATCGAAGCAGAAAATATCGACAATGCGCAGTTGCACGTCTTCTGCTTGAGTGGCCGCAGCGTAAATCGCTAAGTTCCCACCCTTTGAATGTCCTGAGACCATTAAGTCCCCATCGAATAGACTGGCTTGTTTGGCTAAATACTCCTTGGCATCCGTTTGCGCCGCAATCAGTGGTGAGTACGTCATCAAGAAGTCTTCCTTCCAACCAATCAGCGTATCATCTGTCCCTCTAAAAATAACGAGACGTACACTAGGTTCTACTTCCACCGTGATAGCTGCGAATTGTTTGGTTGTATCTTTATCCCACTCGCTCACCGCACCGAAGAATTTCAACGCTTGATAGCGAGGAGCCTCCGCAATCACTTGCGATGCCTCATGACGTTCTTCGGTCATCATCATTGGATTTTCGTCGAACAATTCTTGTTTGTGTTCCTTCATATATTCCGCGATATCTTTCACTGTGGCAAAGGTTTCGCCGTTTTCATCGCTTGGAACGACTTTTTCAAGTGGTAAATATTCTAATTCTGTTAAAACTAATGCGTCGATTTCAGAAAAGGCTCTTTCTTCAAATGAAACGTGCCCAAACTCTTTAATATAATCCAACATGTTTTTCATACGAAAATCCTCCGTTATTTTGAGTGACTCCATTACTATTCTACTCTGTCATTATGGCACTTGCAACTCTTTTTCCTATAGGTCAAAAAGCCGTCATTTCTATAGAATTCCCCTTTTTTTCGTGCTATACTACTGAAATGAAATTAAGGGGGTTGTTCTATGAAATTAGGATTTGATAGCGAGAAATACCTTGAAGAACAAAGTCAATACATTCTTCAACGTGTCAACGCTTATGACAAACTATACTTAGAGTTCGGAGGCAAGTTAATCGGTGATTTCCACGCAATGCGCGTATTGCCAGGATTCGATCCAGATGGAAAAATCAAATTACTTCACCGCCTACGCGACCAAGCAGAGATTATTATTTGCGTGTACGCAGGCGATATCGAACAAAACAAAATCCGCGGTGACCTTGGAATCACATACGACCAAGATGTTCTTCGCTTAATGGACGACCTTCACTATTGGGACCTTAAAATCAACAGCGTCCTCATCACTCGTTACACAGGACAACCTGCTGCAACGCAATTCAAAAACTCACTCGAACGTCGCGGAATTAAAGTCTATACGCACGGTTACACAGAAGGCTATCCGATGGACGTTGAAACCATCGTTAGTGACGCAGGATATGGCGCAAACGAATTTATCGAAACGACTCGCCCACTTGTCGTCGTAACTGCTCCTGGTGCCAACAGCGGAAAACTAGCGACATGCTTAAGCCAGCTCTATCACGAAACAAAACGTGGTCGTCGTGCCGGCTATTCTAAATTCGAAACATTCCCTGTATGGAATTTACCATTAAACCACCCAGTTAACGTGGCCTATGAAGCAGCCACTGCAGACTTAGAAGATGTCAACATGATTGATACCTTCCACCTTGCACAATACAGCGAAACAACCGTGAACTACAATCGAGACATCGAAGCATTCCCACTTCTCCGTCGTATTTTGACGAAGATTTACGGCGACGCACCAATCCCTTACAACTCTCCAACAGATATGGGCGTAAACCGTGTCGGATTTGCTATCACTGATGATGAAGTCGTTCGCGAAGCTTCCAACCAAGAAATCATCCGCCGTTACTACGCAGGCCAATGCGACTACAAACGCGGTATCGGAACACTTGAAGCCGCTCAACGTGGCAAGTACATCATGGAAGAAAGTGGACTCTTCCACAAGATCGTCCAGTCGTAAAAGCCGCTCTTGAAAAAGAAGCTGAAGCCAAAGTTCCTGTAGTAGCCCTACAACTTCCAAACGGCAAAATCATTACAGGAAAACAATCCGAAACAATGACAGCCAGCGCAGCCTGCCTACTCAACTGCATTAAAGAATTAGCAGAAATTGGTGACTCTATCCATTTATTACCACCTGTCATTTTAAATGCGATTGGCCAACTCGGAAGCGACGTTCTAAAACACCAACGCCGCTCACTCGACAGCAAAGAAGTCTTAATCGCCCTCAGCATCTCAGCAGTCACAAACCCTGCCGCAGAAGCTGCCAAGAACCAATTACAAAACTTGCGCCACTTACAAGCACACAGCACCGTCATCCTTCAAAAAGCCGACGAAGACACCTTCCGAAGCCTAGGAATCATGGTAACCTGCGAACCACAATTTGCTGGCACAAACCTATACTACACAAACTAACCCCAAGCCCTCTCCCCCGGACGAGGGCTTACTTTTTTCACTTTTTCAGCACTAACCCTTGTTCCCCTAGCCGTCCCTAAGACCTATCCCTCTTTACAACTCCTCTATTGAGAACTAGAACTCTAAAAGTCCGCACTCTCTCCCTTTTTTCAAAAAAATCTTCGTTACTTTGAAATTTGACCTACTAAAGAAGACATCACATCTTCCAAGCTCCCCGTCCCAGCACTTAGGTTCCCCTAGCTGTCTCTAAGACCTATTCCTCTTTACAACTCCTCTTTTCAGAAGCAGAACTCTAAAAGTCTACACACTCTCCTTTTTTCAAAAATCTTCGTTACTTTGAAATTCTGCTATTAGAAATAATTAATTCATCAATGCACCTATAAAAACGGAGAACTCCCCGGATTCTATGATAGTAATAATAGCGAGTGTAATCGATGCGAATTAGTGACTCTGGAAATTTATTTCCTAGAGTCACTTTGAGGCTCGATAGGTGATGAGACGTAAGGCTCACACCGGTACAGCTATTATCACTATCATGAAGATATCCGAGGAGAGTTCGTAGTTTTTATACTTAATTTGATGTTCTAAACTTATTTCTCTGCACCAGAATTTCAAAGGAACGAAGTTCCTTTATTTATTTTTGCACAAAAAAAGCCGAGAGCGTGTCTCGACTTTTCTTAGTTTCTAAAGATCTTGGCTTCTAAAAAGAGGTCGTTGTAAAGCGATAATAGGTCGGTTCCTAAATTGTCGTAAACCTCCATCTTCTCCATCGCTTCCTCACTCGGATAGAAGCTCTCATCCGAAGTAATTTCTTCTGGCAAGAGCGCTAGCGCATCCTTGTTAGGAGTTGCATACCCAACATACTGAGCATTCTTCGCTGCGATTTCCGGACGCAACATGAAGTTGATAAACGCATACGCGCCTTCTTTGTTGCCAACAGTTTTTGGAATGACAATATTATCAAACCATAAGTTCGTTCCTTCGCTTGGAACTACATAAGCCAAATCTTCATTCTCGCTCAACATTTTAGAAGCTTCCCCTGAGAAAGTGACGGCTACATTAGCCTCTCCTTGAATCATATACGTCTTCATCTCATCGGCGATAATCGCTTTAGCGTTTGGCATCAATGTCTTCAAGAATTTACCTGCTTCTTTAACAATCGTTTCGTCTTTTTCATTGAGAGAATAGCCTTGAGTTTGTAAGGCAATCCCCATCATTTCACGAGCACCATCGATAAAGAGAATCGAATCTTTCAAATCCGTTTTCCATAAATCGCGCCACTCGCTGATAAACCCTTCTGGATAAACTTTCTTATTATAAACAATTCCTAGCGTTCCCCAAAAATATGGGATGCTATAAGTGTTTTTCTGGGTCAAAGGATTGATGCAAGAAACGTGGGTCAATATGTTTCCATCCCTTTGATTTTTGAGTAATCCAGTTTTTCTAGTAGGTTTTCTTGTACCATTTTGTTGATGGTGTACTCACTTGGAATCGCGATGTCATAGTTCGTTCCACCTTGCTTGATTTTTGTGAGCATGGCTTCGTTGGAATCGAACGTTTCATAAATGACTTTATAACCCGTTTCTTGTTCAAATTGAGTAATGAGTTCTGGGTCGATATAATCTCCCCAGTTATATACGATAATTGTTTGAGGGTCTCCTGCAGTTGCCGTTTCAAAATTCTTACGGATTCCAAACAACACTAGGCAAGATACTACGATCGTCCCGATTAACATCGTTAGTCGCTTCATAGTGTGACTCCTTTCAATAAGTCACTCTCAGCGTTTTTCCCATTTACTCGTTTTTGTTGGAATTTTTGAATGAAGTAATATCCAATCACAAGTGATAATGAGAATAGGAACATCAATGTACTTAAGGCATTGATTTCTAAGCTGATTCCTTGGCGCGCACGTGAGTAGATTTCAACGGCAATCGTTGAGAATCCATTCCCTGTTACGAAGAATGTCACGGCAAAGTCGTCTAATGAATAAGTAAATGCCATAAAGAATCCACTGAGAATTCCTGGTGTAATCGCTGGTAAAACGATGCGTGTTAATACTTGTGAGCTTGTAGCACCTAAGTCACGAGCCGCTGTAATCATCGATGGGTTCATTTCTGATAATTTTGGTAAAACCATTAGTACAACGATTGGAATGTTAAACGCGATATGCGCAAGTAATACCGACATAAAGCCGAGTTTGAATCCAACCACTGTGAAGAGAATTAAAAGGCTGGCACCGATGATAACGTCAGGAGAAACCATCAAAATATTGTTAAAGCCTAATAATACTTGCTTGCGACGGTTTGAACGGATGTAATGGATCATGATGGCTCCAAGAGTTCCAATCACTGTCGCAATCAGTGATGATAAGAGTGCAAGAATCAGTGTATCTAACACAATTCCGATTAAACGCGTGTCGGCAAGAACGGCTTATAGTGGTCGAGCGTGAAACTCTCGAATCCGTTCATACTACCAGCACTGTTAAATGAGTAAAAAATCAGGTAGAAAATCGGAGCGTATAAAACTACGAATACGAAAACTAAGTAGAGATTCGTCCACTTGCTGTAATTTTCTAATTTCATTCTGATACGCCTCCTTTTCTACGGTCTCTTGTAATAAACATTAAAATAATCATCGCTACAATCAATACAACCCCGATTGTAGAACCCATTCCCCAGTTTTGTGTTACTAAGAAGTGTTGTTCAACGGCTGTACCAAGTGTAATCACGCGGTTTCCTCCAATTAAACGAGTCAACATGAAGAGTGAAAGTGATGGAATAAATACGGCTTGTACTCCACTACGCACTCCGCTCATCGTTAATGGGAAGATGACGCGTCTAAACGTATCCCATTTTGTTGCCCCAAGGTCGCGGCTTGCCGCAATGAGTGAACTTGGCAACTCTTCGATAGAGTTGAAGATTGGCAAAATCATAAATGGTAACTCGATATACGCTGCTACCGTTAAGAAACTGAAGTCAGTGAATAGGAATTCTTGTGGTGCCAATCCAAATAATGAAAGGAAGTTGTTCACTGTTCCTGTTTGGCTAAAGATTCCAATAAATGCATAGGCTTTTAATAGTAAGTTTACCCATGTTGGTAAGATGATTAATAAAAGCCATAATTGTTTATGTTTTGTACGACTTAGGAAAAGTGCTGTTGGATAACTCACGAGTAGCGTTACAAGCGTTACTAGAAATGCATACCACACTGAGTTGAATGTCATTTCTAAGTAGTTTCCTGACGCGAAATAGTTCGTGTAGTTTCCAAGCGTTACTTGACCATTGATGTCGAAGAATGATTTATAGAAAATCATTCCAAGTGGCGTTACTACGAATAATAACAACCAGATAAAGTATGGAATGGAAAATAATAGACGCGATTGTTTAGTCATTTTCTTCTACCTCGTCTTCGTAGCTTTCTAAACGAGCGTCGAAGTCTTCTTCACTTTCTCCAAAACGCATTACGTGGATGTCTTGTGGTTCGAAGTATAAGCCCACTTTTGATCCTACTTCTGCTTTACGAGTTGAGTGAATCATCCATTCATTGCCATTTTCGTCATAGCAGATGATTTCGTAGTGAACTCCGCGGAACAATTGCGTGTCGACTTCAACTGTTAATTTTCCATTTTCGATAGAAGTTAACGTTAAGTCTTCTGGGCGAATCACGATTTCAACTTTTTCGTTTGGACGCATACCGGCATCGGCACACTCGAATTCTTTTCCAACGAACTCTACTAGGTAGTCTTCCTTCATGACCCCATCAACGATATTACTTTCACCGATAAAGTCCGCAACGAAACGGTTGATTGGCTCATCGTAAATATCTACTGGCGTTCCTGATTGAACGATTTCCCCTTTGCTCATAACGAAGATTTCATCACTCATCGCCAACGCTTCTTCTTGGTCATGCGTTACGAAGATAAATGTGATTCCTAGACGTTGTTGCAATTCACGAAGTTCATATTGCATGTCTGTACGAAGTTTTAAGTCTAATGCTGACAATGGTTCATCGAGCAGTAGCACTTCTGGTTCGTTGACAAGTGCGCGAGCGATGGCCACACGTTGTTGTTGTCCACCAGACATTTGTGAGATTTCACGGTTTTCGTAGCCTGATAATTGCACCATTTTTAAAGCGTCTGCCACTTTTTCTTTAATGATGTTTTCTGGAGTTTTCTTTAAGCGTAATCCAAACGCGATATTTTCGAATACGTTCATATGTGGGAATAATGCGTAGTCTTGGAAAACAGTGTTCACTTTACGCTTGTTTGGTGGAAGTTTTGTAACATCTTCCCCGTTTAAAGTCACTTTTCCGTTTGATACATCTGTAAATCCAGCAATGATACGCAATATTGTTGTTTTACCGCATCCCGAAGGCCCTAGTAATGTATAGAATTTTCCTTTTTCGATTTCGAAGTTGATATTTTTTAAAACATGAGTGTCCTCATAAAATTTGTTCACATTCTCAAATGTGATAATTGTGTTGTTTGACATTGCTAGCACCTAACTTTCTTTGTTATAAATATGAATCTGTCGCCACGACTAAAACTTTCGATGTTGTCTTAGCGGCGTTGCTAATTTGGTGTTTGGCTTTCGCCTCAAAATAGAAGGACTCTCCCTTGGAAACTACTTCAACTTGTTTACCGACTTTGACCTGAATCGAACCTTCGAGCACATACCCAAATGTTTCTGCAAGTGACGGTTGGAACGTCTTGTACGCTCCCCCAACGGCAAACTCTAGAATCACGGGTTCCATCTCATGCTCGTTCGAGTCTGGGTTGAGCCATGTGACCGTCGTATGGTGCTTAGCGTCTTCCATCATCGTCATATCCTCTTCGCGGTAAATCGTGAGCGCCTCTTCTGGCCCCTCATCGAAAAAGTCCGCTGCAGGGCATCCCAACACTTCAAGAATATCAAAGAACGTATCCATTGATGGTGAGCTCAAATCATTCTCTAATTGCGAGATATATCCCTTTGACAAATCTGTTCTCTCTGCTAACTCTTCTTGCGTTAAACCCTTTTGAATACGGAGGGCACGCAATTGATGACCGATTTCCATTGTCTTCTCCTTTTAAACTAATTGTTTACTAACACAAAGACCATTATACATTAAGTTTAGTAATAGTCAACCAAACAACCTCCAAAAATCAGATTTTTAAGAGCTTATTTTTTTGGCATTGAGTAGCGGTTTTTAAGCTTATTTTTCTGGTGAAAACAAAGGCGAAATTATCATATATGATAATTATCTTTTTATGATAATTTTGCATCATTTAAAAATCAAAATTAACTTATAAGTTAATTTTGAGTAAACAAAAAGCAGGATTCGGTATCGAATCCTGCTAGATATGTGGTGGTTTATATCTTGTATTTGGTGTAGTTGAGCTCACAATCGCAGAAATGGCGTGCGTTTCCCGAAACATCCGCAGAACGTTTCACGTTCCTTCTTTCATTTTCAAATTCTTCGCACTGTGAAGAATTTTCCAACGTTCCATTTCTGAACGCGATTGCTCGCATCCTGTTTTTTAATGCGCCACCATTTCTTGCGCAATTTCCAAGCCTGTCATGCTTGATGGGTAGTATGTTGGCCAGTTGTCCATTTCTTCTAATAGTTTTTCTTGGCTTTCATTTCCCATAAAGATGTGGAAGTGTCCTGTTTTCACTGGAGCGATGTTGTGGTCGCTGAATTGAACGTATTTAGGAGCGCCTTCTACTGGGGTCACAGCTTCAAATAAGAAGCGGACGCCGCGGTTTCCTTTTTTGTATGTTAGAATTTTGTATCCTACATATTTGTATTCCGCTTTAGCTGTTGTTCCATCTTCTTTTTGGAACTCCATGGTTGTATCTGTGATGTTGATATTTTTAATATCTGTTTTATATCCTGTTGTGTAGTATGCTTTGTACTCTTCTTTGTCATCTTTTTGCCGAGTTTTGCTTTGTAGTCAAAGACTGGATCAAGAGTGCCATCTACTAAGTAAGGATATACCGATTGCCATTCGCCAGCGTAATCAGAAAGCGTACGGTCTTTTACAGCACTGTCTTCGAAGTAGCCTTTTGAAACTGTCTTCTCGTTTTCTGCGTGTTCTGGTTGAATGTCTTTTCCTGGTTGGTCTGTTGTTTTCTTCAACGCTTCAAGGTTTTCGCGCATCACTGAGATGTAGTCTTCGCCCTTATCCATTTCCTCTTTTGTTAAAGATTCGATTGGATTTAAAACGGCTAACTCAACACCTGCTTCTTCCGCTAATGTTTTCGCAATTTTCTCAGAAGCATTTTCTTCAAAGTAAATAATCTTAATGTCGTTTTCTTTCACGTATTTTGTTAACTCTGCTAAACGTGCAGCACTTGGCTCAGCTTCAGGTGAAATTCCAGTAATTCCGACTTGGTTTAAGCCGTAGTCCAATGCTAAATAGTGGAATGCTGTATGTTGTGTTACAAAGTTCTTTTGTTTTGCATCTTTAAACGCATTTTTGTAGTCATTATGCAAAGCTGTTAATTTTTCGATATAAGCTTTAGCATTTTTCTCGAAGGCTTCTTTACGGTCAGGGAAAGCTTCCACTAACTGTTTAGTAATGTTTTGAACCATTTGAATCGCGCGTTCTGGTGATAACCATACGTGTGGATCGTATTCATGACTGTGGCCTTCGCCAGCATGGTCATGGTCGTGTTCTTCCTCTTCACCGCCAGGAAGGAGTACCATATCTTTTGTTGCGCTGATGGCTTTGACTTTGCTATCAGATTCGATAGTCTTTAGAACTGCAGGAATCCAAGTTTCCATATACTCGCTATCATACACAAGCGCATCTGCCTCACTCATTTTTGCGATTTCTTTTGCAGAAGGCTCGTAGTCGTGCGGCTCTGTTCCAGCACCGATGATGAGCGATACGTCTCCTTCATCCCCTACAATATTTCTTGTAAAATCATAAATCGGAAAGAAAGTTGTTGAAATTTTTAGCTTTCCTGATTGTGTTTTGCTGTTTGAATTACTTGGCGCACATCCTACGGCAACCAGTACAAACATCAATAATAATCCAATAAAGGTTGTTTTTTTCATGATAAATTCTGTCTCCATTCCTTAAATCGTAATTCTTACGTTTTTACATTGTAGCACCTCATAAGATTCATTGCAAGGATTTTTTCTGTAAACATTTTGCTAACATTCTTTGACTTTGTTAGCATTTTGTTTACGTTTTTTCAACCCACAAAAAAAGTCTTATCCGCATCATCACAGATAAGACTTCTTTTATATTCAATTGATATTTTTAGTAAGAACGATTTTTCTTATTTGCTTAAACCTTCGATAATTTTATCTAGGTTCCATTTCATCATGCTGTAGTAGCTATCTCCATCTTTTCCTGATTCTGCAACAGAGTCAGTGAAGATTGTTGAGAAGATTGGTAGACCAGTTTCTTGAGAAACAGTCTTCATTGGACGGTCATCCACACTACTTTCTACGAATAATGATGGAACTTTTGACGCACGTAATTGACGTACTAAGTTTGCGATTTGTTCTGGAGTTCCTTCTTCTTCTGTGTTGATTTCCCAGATATACGCTGATTTAATATCATAAGCTTTAGAGAAGTACTTGAAACAGCCTTCACTTGTTACGATTAAACGTTTTTCTTCAGGAATTTTTGCGATACGTTGTTTAGCATCTTTATCTAACGCTTCTAGCTTTTCAACATAAGCTGCTAAATTCTTTTCATATGTTTCTTTGTTCTTTGGATCTTTTGCGATTAATTGTTTTGCAATGTTTTTAGCATAAATCACACCATTTTCGATATTTAACCATGCGTGAGGGTCTTCTTTACCTTTTTCATTTGCCCCTTCAAGGTAAATTACATCAACACCATCACTTACTGCAAAATAGTCTTTATCTGCAACTTTACCTGCATTTTTAACCATTTTTGTAAACCATGCATCTTCAGCATTTTCTAAGTTAATTCCATTATAGAAAATCAAGTCTGCTTTTTGAACTTTTTGAACATCTTCTGGTAGAGGTTCATACTCGTGAGGGTCTTGCCCTACTGGAACAATACTATGTAAATCCACTAAATCGCCAGCGATATTTTTTGTCATATCATAAATAATAGAGTTTGTTGTCACTACTTGTATTTTTTTGCTTTCTGCTGTTGCAGATGTTGTTTGAGAACTATTCTCTTTACCAGTAGCGCATCCTGCAATCCCTAAGACAACAAGAGTAGCTACTAAAAATTTCTTCATGCTATTCATGAGATTTCCTTCTTTCTCTTTGTTTTGGTGAAACGATAAAACTTACGACAAAAAGTGCTGCTGCAGTTAATACGATGGTTGACCCAATAGCGATGTTAAACGTATATCCAATAAACAATCCTAATATAGATGATAATGAGCCAAATATTGCGGCTAAAATCAGCATTGTTTTCAGACGATTTGAATATAAATACGCTGTTGCTGCAGGGGTAATTAGTAGTGCCACAATCATGACTGTCCCTACACTTGCATTGCCGTAATGGCTACTAGTGCTAATAGGAACATCAATAAGTAATGATAAAACTGTACATTCATCCCTGTAGATTGAGCGAAGACTGGATCAAAACTCGTTACTTGTAATTCTTTAAAATACGCTAAAATAACGACGACTACAATCACGCTCACCACCAATGTAATGAGTAAATCAATATCTTGTACGGCTAAAATATTCCCGAATAAAATATGGAATAAGTCTGTTGAACTCTTCGCCACACTAATCAAAATAATTCCCAATGCCAAAAACGAACTAAAGGTAATCCCGATAGCAGTATCGCCTTTGATAGTACTATTTTGATTCACAAATGCAATAAGGAACGATGCTAATAACCCGAACACCAGGGCTCCAATAAAGAAGTTAATGCCTAAAATAAACGACAACGCTACACCCGGTAATACCGCGTGAGAGATAGCGTCCCCCATTAATGACATCCCTCTTAGAATGATGAAGCATCCTAAAATTCCGGCAACCGCACCAATCACGACTGCTGAAACAAGCGCATTTTGTAGGAAATGGAATTCCATTAACCCTTCAATGAAATTATGCATGTTGCTCACCTCCTTGTGGAATATAAACACTTCCGCCGTATACATCATCTAAGTACTTCTTAATGAATACGTCTTCTGTTTTTCCAGAGGCTACAATCGCGTGTTTGACAAGAATCACATGGTCAAAGTATTCTTTCACCTTCGATAAGTCATGGTTGACCATTAAAATAGTCTTCCCCTTCCTCTTTCCATTTACGGAGAATTGTCATAATGACTTTCTCACTAAGCATATCAATCCCTACAAATGGTTCATCAAGGAAAAATATATTGTGCTTCTTGAACCATGCAACGCGCTAATAGTACACGTTGGAATTGACCACCAGAAAGAGCCCCGATTTGGCGAGATGCTAAATCCGTTAATCCAACTTCTTCAATGGCTGTATCAACTTTTTCCCAATCTTCTTTCGTCAATCGTTGCAATGGTTTCTTTTTAACGGTTCTTCCTAAAGCAACGCACTCACGAATGGTGATTGGAAATGTAAAGTCAATCTGGCTTTTTTTGTTCGACATAGGCGATTTTTCTGTAATACTTTTTGCGGGTTCTCCATCAATCAGAATTTCTCCTGACGATTGAATAAGTCCCTAATATTGCTTTTTAATAATGTTGATTTACCTGCACCATTGGGCCCAATAATCCCAGTAATGGTTGGTCCTTCAATGGTTGCATTACAATCTTTTAAAACATGTGGTTGCATCGCATACGATACTCCCAACATTTTTAATCGTAATCAATGAATTCATCCTTTCTAAATATGTAGATTCTACAATTATTAGGTTACCCTAAAAATATCATTTCGTCAAGTACTTTTTAGGTTTCCCAAAAATTTTCAGAAAAACTTTTGAAAAGCTTGATATTAACATAACTGTTAATTAACAAATATGTTAATTTTTAGCGGTATTGAAGACAAAAAGACGCCTTCCGTTCCCCGAAAGACGTCTCATCTTTATATTTATTTTGTTAATAATGCTGCAGCTGCTTCATCACAAATAACAGTTACTTTTTGTATGTTTTTGTAAGATACTTGCTGGAACTTCCTCTGTGATTGGTCCTTCCACTAATCCTTTAATCGCATGGATTTTTCTTAGGTCCGAATGCAATTAACACGATTTCTTTAGCATCCATAATCGATTGTAATCCCATTGAATAAGCGTAGCGTGGCACATCTTCTTCTTTTTCGAAGAAACGTTTGTTAGCTTCGATCGTTGATTCTGTTAAATGAACCTTATGCGTGCGTTGTGTGAATGGTGTGCCTGGTTCGTTGAATCCGATATGCGCGTTACTTCCAATTCCCTAATAATTGTAAGTCCACTGGATTTTCTTGAAGAATGCGTTCATAGCGTACGACTTCTGCATCCACATCTTCGGCTAATCCGTCTGGTAAATAGCTATGTTTAAATGGTTTTGCATCGAATAATTGCTCTTTCATGAAATAATGATAGCTATGTTCATCCGTTGGCGCTAATCCAACATATTCATCTAAGTTCACTGAAATCCGATCTGAGAAATCTAAATCGCTATTTCTTAGTAATTCATATAACCCAATTGGACTTGAGCCTGTCGCTAGTCCAAACACTTTTGCACCTTCACCGTGTGCACGTTTAAATCTCAAAAGCGGCTTTTGCGCCTTCTTCTTGAGTTTTTACAACAATAACTTCCATTAATAATACCTCCCTGAATCCCCTTTCAAAAAAGGGTTCTAAAAACATGAATAAATGCTCCAACTTCATTGTAACAAAAATTCAGAAGTCTTTAAATAGCTAAATTCATTTTAGTTCATAAAATCTTCGTCGTACATCAACCATTGTTCGTAATGCTTCGCCTCGAATACCTCGGAAGGTCTTGCGGCTTCTATTACGAGTGGAGATGCATTGGTAAGGCTGACTTCTTCAAGTGGAACCCATACAATTCCCTTCGAATCGTTCTTCTCTTCGCTCGTCACGAAATCTTCTACCGTTTGAGCACCCTTTTCTTCCACATCAATGGTAAACAAGACAAACTCATGATGCACGCGAGCGATTGCTGGAACGGTCACAAACACATCGCGAATTGTATTTCGGTGAATGGCAGACACTTGGAATCCAGTCTCCTCTAGCATTTCTCTACGCAATGTTTCTACCAAACTCTCGCCTTCTTCTGGCGTTCCTCCTGGTAAATCAAATCTCCCGCGGTATGGCCCACGCGTCTTACGGATGCAAAGGATGCGTCCCTCGCGAATACAAACACCGTACACTCCAAAATGGTTCATTTCTTTCATTATCTTCCTCCACGAAAATAGAGGTGGCACGCCACCTCTATATCTTTTTTCTGAAGCCGTTAATGTGACTTCCTTTGTTGGGATTCTACTCCATGTTTTACGGCCAATCGGATGATCCAGTAGAACAAATATAGAGCAACTCCCATCAGTGCAAACGTCCCCAGAAACATTGGTAATACTAAGTCCATAAAGACCCCCTCCAATGAGTGAAAACTATTAACCGACTATTGTTACTTTCATTATAGCACTCCTTGTTTGAAATTCAATAGAGCGTTTGCTTGGAATAACAAAAAGACTATCCCATAAAAGGATAGCCTAACGATTATGATTTCGACATAAATCTCGCAAAGAACTTGCCATACCACTGCTCATCAGTAATATTAAAGTACTCTCTGTATTCTTTACGATATTTATAGAAGTAAACTGATTTAGCCAGATATTGAATCCATTTTCCAAACAGTAATGTTGAGTGCAAACATAGAAACTGGGAATAAGAGGCCCATTAATATGCGCACTAACTCTGGATCTCCATTTACATTTTCACCGATTTTAAGCGTCCATCGATTTAAAATGGCTAGAAACAACAAGATTCCACCATATTTTTTAACAAAGCTCATCAATCGAACATCCCAATCAGATACTCTTTCCTCTCCAATATCAAATAGATATGCTTTAAATTTCTTTGTCTCATCGATAACATACTTTTTTTAACAAAGTATAAGACCAAAATAATCTGTAAATAAAAAGCCGTAACTCCAAATGCATCGATAGTAAGTCCAATGGCCATTGGTAATAAAGCAGTGAAACTTACTAATTGAAGAACAAGTAAATAGAAAATGCCATATAACAGTTGATTAGCATAATTACCCTTCGGCACAATATTTAACACCGTTAAAGCAATTAAAGTAAACATTAACACTATAATTACTGGTCGAAGATAGAGTCCTATTTCTCCCATGAGTGCTGCAGATTGTTGCGAAATGACTTGCACACTTGCTGTAGATTGGCGAAATTGATCAGGCATTGCTACTCCAACACCATAGATTACAATCATCATTAACATCCCTACTAGCCCCGTCGTTCTTCTCCAAAAACTCATTGAAGACATGACACCCATTCTTGCTCCGTCTTCTGTTAAAATACTCTCATCAATAATTTTCTTCGATTGCTCAAAACTTGCCCCAAAGAGTTTGTTTTTTGTTTGCATCATAAATCCCCTTTTCTAATCCTTCTCTTTCTTGTTTGAGTTATTCCCATCATCTACTCAAAATTTCTCATAGTTCTTAAGATATCAGTTTTTGTTAAAATGTCAACGTTTTTCCATAGTCCTCACCCTGCTTTCCCCAACAAAAAAAGCCATCCCTACCAGTAGTCTGATAGGAATAGCCTTCTACGCTTTATTTCCAAAAATCATCGTAGATTGTGATTGGTAAGTGACGTTTATGTTCTGTCTTTCGATACCAATTTTCAATCGTCTCTGCTGCCTTTTCGTCGATGTCTTTTCCTTCGAGATAATCATCAATCTCTTCGTAAGTAACCCCAAGCGCTACTTCGTCTGGAAGTGATGGACGATCCTCTTCTAAGTCTGCCGTTGGAACTTTCAAGTATAAATGTTCTGGAGCTCCTAGCACTTGTAACATCGCACGACCTTGGCGTTTATTCAAGCGCCATAACGGAATGATATCCGCAGCCCCGTCCCCAAATTTCGTATAGAAACCTGTGACCGATTCTGCCGCATGGTCTGTTCCGATAACGGCACAACCCGTTTGGCCTGCAATGGCATATTGAGCCACCATGCGCTCACGCGCTTTGATATTTCCTTTATTGAAGTCTGAAATTTCCATTCCTAACGCTTCAATACTACGTTCAGACGCATCTACCGCATCCTTCACATTCACGCGAAGCACATCCGTTGCCTTCATAAAGGCAATCGCATCCATGGCATCTTGTTCATCTGCTTGCACGCCATAAGGAAGGCGCACGGCATAGAAACGATACACTTTTTGGTCTTGTTCTTCGTTCAATTCATCAATCGCCATTTGTGCAAGTTTCCCAGCAAGCGTTGAATCTTGTCCGCCGCTAATCCCAAGGACATACCCATTCAAGAAGGGATGCTTTGCAAGATACGCCTTTAAGAAATCGACGGTTTTACGAATTTCTTCTTCAGGATTAATCACTGGTTTCACACGAAGCGTTTCGATAATTTTTTGTTGTAATGGTCTCATAACGTTCCCCTTACTTTGCGTTTTCTTTAGCCAACTGTTCTGATTTAAGACGCACTTCTTCTCTGATTTCCGCAATACTTGCCAATTTTTGGTCGTATGTCTTTTGAGAGAGGTCGACCGGATATTGCTCTGGGTTCAAGATACGTTTGTATTCGTCCCAAAGCGCTTCGATTTGCTCGTCTTTGTACGCTTTAATATCTTTTAGTTTTGGTAATTCATACACTAATTTTCCGTTATTGAAAATCGGTTGTAAAATCGGACGCGCTGTAAAGTCTGTCACTGTTTTATTGATATAAGTGTAGACTGGATGGAACATAAAGAGTTCATCTAATTGATCTGGACGTTCATCCCATAATGCAATATAGTCCCCTTCAGACTTGCCATCTGAGTTACGCGTAATACGCCATACTTGTTTCTTACCAGGTGTGGATACTTTTTCCGCATTGTTTGAAATCTTCATTGTATCCACCATTACGCCGTTTTCGTCTTCGATACTTACAAGCTTGTACACACAGCCAAGCGCTGGTTGGTCATACGCTGTAATTAAACGAGTCCCGATTCCCCAAACGTCAATTTTAGCGCCTTGCATCTTCAAGTTGAGGATTGTTTTTTCATCAAGGTCACTTGACGCGTAAATTTTCGCTTTTGTAAATCCAGCTTCGTCTAATTGTTGACGAACTTTTTTCGACATATAAGCCATGTCACCACTGTCGATACGAACGCCTAAGAAATTAATCTTGTCACCGAATTCTTTGGCTACACGGATAGCATTTGGGACACCAGATTTCAAGATATCATAAGTATCTACTAAGAATACGCAGTCACGGTGACTCTCGGCATACGCTTTGAACGCTTCGTAGTCATCACGGTACGCTTGTACTAATGCGTGGGCATGTGTTCCAGAAACTGGAATGCCAAACATCTTGCCGGCACGAACGTTACTTGTCGCATCACATCCACCGATGTACGCTGCACGTGTTCCCCAAATTGCCGCATCTAATTCTTGCGCACGACGAGTTCCGAATTCAAGCACTGGGTCATCTCCAGAAACCATGCGCACACGGCTCGCTTTTGTTGCGATAAGAGTTTGGAAGTTGACGATATTTAATAATGCTGTTTCGATTAATTGGCATTCAGCAAGCGTTCCTTCTACTTGTACAAGTGGTTCGTTTGCGAAAACGAGTTCCCCTTCTACTGCAGAGCGGATGCTTCCTTTGAATTCGAAGTTTTCTAAGTATGTTAAGAATTCTTCTGGATAATGTCCAAGTCCACGTAAATAGTCAATATCTGTTTTTGAGAAACGTAATTGTTCAATGTAACGAACGATGCGTTCTAGTCCTGCAAAAATCGCGTATCCATTTTCAAATGGTAATTTTCTGAAATACGCTTCGAAAATTGCTTTTTTCTCATAAACGCCTGTTTCCCAGTACGTTTTCATCATGTTAATTTGGTATAGGTCTGTATGTAGCGTTAAACTATCATCCTTGTAAATTGAGCTCATCTGTCAATACCCCTTTTTTATTGTAGTTACCCCTTTATTTTACAACAGTTCTTGGGCAATGTACATGGTTGGCGACTTGAGGGCTGTCAAAACGCAAAAAAGGACAAGCTTTTTCAGCCTGCCCTATAAATGATTCGTCTATTAAACGTCTAAAAATCCTTCGTGCGGAGTCATGTTAAAGTATTCCGCAATTTCTTGTAATTGCACATCTGTAATTTCTTGTAGGATTTTTCCGCCTTGAGCGCCTACTCGAGAATAAATCATCGCTGCTTTTTCGATGACTTCAATCAAACCATATGTTTCATCCAATGTATCGCCAGCTGCAAATAATCCATGATGTGGCCAAATCACAGCTCGAAACTCGGCCATTTTCGCAGCTGTTGCTTCCCCAATGGCGTTTGTTCCAGGTGTCATATAAGGAATCACGCCAATACCTTCTGGGAAGACAACGATTGATTCGGCTTGCATTTTCCAAAGAAGTCTTGATAAATGACGTTCGTCTAATGGTTGTGTGAAGCTTAATGCAATCAAGTTTGTTGGGTGGCAATGGAAGACCACTTTATGATTTGGATTCACTTTGAGTCGTTCGATATGGCTCATTAAGTGACTCGCGAATTCTGAGGTTGGTTTTCCACCATCTTCGAATCCCCATAGTAATTCTGCTTTTTGTCCGTCTGCTGAAATACGAACCAAACCTAAATCAAGAAGCGGTTGGTTTATGACATTTCTGAAGTAACGGCCTGTACCTGTTACTAAGTAATAGTAGCCCGCAAGTGTAGAAGCGTTGAATCCTAAGTCGAGGACACGTTTCACTTCTTTCACATCTTCATATGCTTCCACTTCACTAGCTTCTAAGCGCACGGATACATTCCCGCCGTTGCGTTCGTCCCAGTAACGTAAGTACGATTCTTTTGTAAGTTCACATAATTTTTTTACCGCTGGTGATTCAATAAATTTTGTCATTTTCTAATTCTCCCTTAGTGTCTTTTTGATAACACATGTTCTTTGGTTGCTTTTACTTCATTATACCATGTCAAGCCGACTGGAACACCCTTTATTTCATCTATTTTAGACAAAACAAAAAGTCGGTAACGCTATATAAGCATCACCGACCTTTTAATCTATTTATTTAAATTTCACTTTATTTGCATTAGTTGCTGGCCTCATATTGATTTGTAATAAGTTAGCTAAATTCGTATCATCCATAGTTGCATTGCCTTGGTCATCTACCTTAATAGCCAGATAATGTGTAGTATCTGGTAAATAATCCATCCCTCTTAAACTTACATAATTATCTGCTTTGAAATCAGCGCTGCTAATTGTAAAACAAAACGAACATTTAATCCTTTTCGCATAATTTTCTTGAATTAATCGATTGTGTTCATTCCTCAAGCCCTCAAAAAATTCTTCTTTGTCAGTACGATAAGTTGCTCTCATATAATATTGATTGGCATCTATAGAAGGAGCAGTAAATTTCAGATATACCGTATCCCCTTCCACTTTATAATCCTCTAAATTATAAGCTCCTGCTTTACCAAGTGCATTAGTGTTCACTTTAAAGAACATAGGCGCATACACTTTCAATGGATATTTCTCCCCTTGATATTCGAATACTTCATCGTTAGAAAATGGAGGTTGTAGTTTAGATAACATATCCACCATATATCCATTCCAGAAATTATCAAAAACTCTTCCTGATTAGAAGCGCCTGCTGCCTTAACAACTTTATCAAAATTGCGTTGATCTACAAAAACTGCATCGACTAAACTTAAAGCGGTTAACACTTTTTTATCTGTAATAGTCTTTTTCTTTTCTTCTAGAGATTCTGCAGCTTTTTTAAGTTCTGATAAATTTAGTGTCGATTTTTTTCCTTCGTTCTTGTTTCTACATATACTTTTTCATAGGTTGCTGGGTCTACTGTTGCGTTCCAATCAAATGAGGATGCTGGCCCTGTGACGTCGGTCTTATGATAAGCCGCTACTTGCGTTGTTTCCTTCGCTGATTCTGATGTTGATGTAGTCTGAGAGCATCCTGCCACTACTAGTGATAGAAGGGCCACACTCCCTGCTAAAAATCGTTTCGTTTCTTTTTTCATAAAGGACTCCTCTTAGATGACACAAGATTCATTTTTGCTTTCATCTATTCGAATTTTGTCTTATTGGCTTCATTTGCTGGCTTCATATCGATTTGTAAAAGGTTCACTAAATTCTTATCATCGATGGTGCATTGCCTTTGTCATCCACTTTAATGGCTAAATAGTGACTGTTTCTATCATAATAATCCATTCCTTCTAAGTTGACATAGGCATCTGCTCTAAATCCAACGGCAGCTAAGCGGTAAATATATTTATACAAGAGCGCCTTTGTAAAGTCTGTTTGTCCCACTTTTTGTGCTTCTTCAACCAATCCATCGAAGAAAGCTTGATTATTTCTTTGATAGCTTGCTTGTACTTCATATTGGTATAAATCAACACGTGGTGCTCTTAATTTCAAATACACGGTATCGCCTTCCACTTTATAATCTTCAAGCGTATAAGCTGCCGCTCTTCCTAAGGCATTCGTATTTACCTTTAAGTACATTGGAGCATAGACTTTAACGGGATATTTCACTCCTTGATACTCCACTTCCCCGTCATTATTAAATGTTGGGCGTGCTTCCTTCACGTACTTCACCATGTAATCATTCCAAATACGTGTAAAGAATTCCTCTTGGCTTGAACTCCCCGTTGCTTTTAGAAGTACATCAAAGTTTTCTTGGTTCACAAATACTGCATCCACCAGTTTTAATGCTTCTAGAACTTTTGTATCAGTAATGCTCTTTTTCTTTTCATTCAAGGTCTTTACTGCTTTTTCTACTCCATCCAATTTGTTGATAATTGTTTTACCACTATTTGATTCAACTAAAGTTTGTTCGTATTTTGTCAGTGGTGCGACCTTTGCATTCCAATCAAATGATGCTGCTGGACCTTTAGCATCCGTTTTTGTATTAGAAGCTACCTGTGTTGTTACTTCACTTGTTGCTTCTGTTGTTTCCTTTGCTACTTCTGATGTCGATTTAGACTGAGAACATCCTGCCACTACTAGTGATAGAGCGGCTACACTCCCAGCTAAAAATCGTTTCGTTCCTTTTTTCATAAATGACTCCTCTCAACTCTTATAAAGAATATTTTCACGATAACTTGGAATCATTATACCATAACCTTTTGACCTTCAAAACAATTTTTCGAACATTCTAATGATAGCAGAGAAAAAGCACCCTCACCATCGTGAGAGTGCTAACTTCATTGATTATTGTAATTTTTCTAAGTCGGCTTGTAATGCTGCAACTTTTTCTTTTGCAGCTTCTTCGCTATCCGCTTTAGCCCCGATGTAGAACTTAATTTTTGGTTCTGTACCACTTGGGCGAACCGCAATCCATGATCCGTCTTCTAAGATGTATTTCAATACGTTAGAAGTTGGAAGCCCGATTTCAGAAACGACACCGTTCGCATCTTTTTGTTCGTTTACTGCGAAGTCTTGTGCTAACGCTACTTTCAATCCTCCAAAGCTTGTTGGGACTGAAGAACGTAAGCCATCTAATAAGGCTTTGATTTTTTGTGGGCCTTCTAAACCAGCTACTGTTACAGAAATTGTTTTTTCTAAGAAGTAACCATGTTTTGCATATAATGCTTGAAGTCCGTCGTATAAAGTCTTGCCTTCGTTCTTGAAGTGTGCTGCTACTTCTGTAAAGTAATAACACTGCTTGAACGGCATCTTTATCACGGACGAATGATTTCACTAGGTATCCGTAGCTTTCTTCGAAACCGAACATGAAAGTATGTTCTCCAGTTTCTTCGTCGTGTTGGATTTGTTCTGCGATGAATTTAAATCCTGTTAATACATTCATCATTTCAGCGCCATAGCTTTTAGCTACAGCTGTTGGAAGTTCACTACTTACGATTGATTTCACGACAAGTGCGTTATTTGGAAGTGTTCCTGCTTGTTGGTGAGCATATAGTAAGTAATCGACTAAGATAGCCGCAATTTGGTTCCCTGTAATCACTTGGTAGCTTCCATCTGGTAAGCGTACAGCTGCACCCATACGGTCCGCATCAGGGTCAGTCGCTAATAATACATCGGCACCTACTTTTTTCCCTAATTCTACCGCATATTCAAATGCGCCAGCTTCTTCAGGGTTTGGAGATTTAACTGTTGAGAAGTCTCCATCTGGTGTTGCTTGTTCTTTAACAACGTGCAAGCCTTTGAAGTTTGCTTGTTCTAATGCTTTTTCTACAAGCATTAAACCAGTTCCGTGTAATGGTGTATAAACCACTGATAATCCTTCCACATCGCTAAGAAGTTTTGGATTTACCGAAACAGTTTTGATTTCTTTCAAGTACGCATCATCCACGTCTTTTCCGATAATCGTTACAAGTCCGGATGCTTCTAAAGCTTTATCATCGAGCACTTCGATTTCAAGAGGATTTGCCACTTGGCGTACATATGCTGTTAATGCATCCGCATCTTTTGGAGGCATTTGACCGCCGTCTTCACCGTATACTTTATATCCGTTGTAAGCTGCTGGGTTATGACTCGCTGTAATCATAATTCCGGCAAATGTATGCAAGTGACGTACCGCAAATGATAATTCTGGTGTTGGACGTAAGCTTTCAAATACATATGACTTAATCCCGTGAGTTGCTAAAAGTACGTGCGAGACTCCATTGCGAATTCTGGTGAAAAATGACGTGAATCGTAAGCAATCGCTACCCCACGTTTTTTCGCTTCTTCCCCGTAACTTTCAATTAAGCGTGATAATCCTTCTGTTGCCTGACGCACTGTGTAAGTGTTCATGCGATTAATCCCAGGCCCCACAATTCCACGCATTCCCGCAGTACCAAACTCTAATGGTGTATAGAAGGCTTCCTCTTTTTGTGTGTCATCCATTGATTGTAATTGCACCTTTAATCCTTCTTCTAGTGCATCAAAAGATTCCCATAATTTTACTGTTTCTTTCCAACTCATTTGCATCCGTCTCCTTCTACTGAGTTATAATATCTTACATTCTTTTATTATCACCGATTTTCCGAATAGTTTCAACCTCTTTGTGAACTAAAAATCAAGATTTTGAACTTCGAAGCCGTATTCCTGAATATGTGTTTTCAGCATATGCAAGAATCTTTCTGCTTCCTTCGATAATTTTCGTTGATCGTGTTGTAAGATTCCGAGTTCCATTGTATCTTCTACGTCCAGTGGCACCGCAACAATCTTGTCATCGTTTAGCTTGCTACTAATAATCCCTGAACTGATGGTGTATCCATTTAAACCGACCATTAAGTTAAAGATGGTCGCACGGTCACTTACCTTAATGCTCTTCTTATGCTCCATCGTGCTGAGGATTTCCTCTGAGAAGTAGAATGAGTTTTCTTCCCCTTGTTCATAGGACAAGTAAGGATAGTCTTCTAGTTCTTCTAGAGTAATGCTCTCTTTTTCTGCAAGTGGATTTTGCGTGCTTAAGAATACGTGCGGTTGTGCCGTGAAGAGTGGCGTGAAGACTAAGTTCTTTTCTTTGAATAATTTTTCCATGACTTTGCGGTTGAAATCATTCAAATACAAGACCCCAATCTCACTCTTATAGTTCGTTAAGTCTTCTAGAATGTTTTGTGTTTCTGTTTCACGAAGCGTGAATTGATATTCGTCTCCTGCTTCCTTTTGAATAAAATCAACGAAGGCATGCACCACGAACGCATAGTGTTGCGCTGATACAGAGAATGTCCGTTTCCGTTTCGTTTGTCGTTTGTATTTTTCTTCCATCAAATTGACTTGGTCGAGGACTTGGCGAGCATAGACTAAAAACTCACGCCCTTCTCCCGTCAATGTAATTCCGGTATTCCCCCGTTGAAAGAGGGTAATATCCATTTCTAATTCCAACTCACGAATGGCCTTTGATAAACTTGGTTGGCTGACATATAAGTCTTTTGCGGCTTCATTCATGGAGCCTTTTTCAACGATTTTCTCGAAATATATTAATTGTTGAATTCTCATCCGACCACTCCCTTCTATTACGTTTATTGTACCATCTTCCTGCAAAAATAAAAATAAACTCCTCCATGCAATTTGCATGAAGGAGTAGATAGAAATTGTGCTTATTCTTGGAATTTGAATACGACTGAAGAATCGTATAATTTAAGAACTTTTTCAAATAAAAATTTGCTTGCAATCGCTGCTGCAATTGGTACAACGAACCATACAATAGCTGCTAAGGCCACATTCAATCCAGCATCAATAGAAGCTAACGGCCCTACCAACCCTACGATACCGAACCCTGCAGATTGTGGAGTACCGCTTACTGAGAAGAGCGCTACTGGAATCGCTGAAAGAATCGCTGTTGATAAACATGGAATCAAGATTACTGGATATTTGAATAAGTTAGGCATCATTAATTTCATAGCCCCTAAAGCGATGGCTAATGTTACCCCTGAGTTATTCACTTTCCATGAGTGTACTACTAATGCTACTGCTGTAGCGGCAACCCCCATAGCAGCGGCCCCGGCAGATACACCGTTTAGTTGAATCGCTAACCCAATCGCTACTGTTGAGATTGGTGAAATGATTAATGTTGCAAATGAGCAGCAAATTAAGATAGACATTAAAATTGGTTGTAATGTTGTGAACTCGTTGATTACTGTACCGATAGCAGTGGTAATCATTTTAACGTGTGGTAAGAGTAATAATCCGATAAACGCAGATCCAACCCCAACGACGATTGGCATGGCCACTACGGCTGTTGAACCGAATTTATCTTTGATTAGCATCAACATTCCTACTGCAATAGCGGCAGTCACCATTGTGTTGATTAAGTCACCAGTACCAGCACCCACATATTTTTGAAGTTCTGCATTATAAGTAACTACCCCACTGGCTACGAAGCAGGCACCTGCTACGACCATCATTTGCATTGGTTTGAAGCCGAATTGTAATCCGATTAAGCCCCCGATAATGAGTGGTGTCGCTAATTGGAAAATAACCGCGATTTGTGTAATCGTTACTGCGATTGGATATTGACTAAAATATTTTAAAATTGCTGAAAGTACGGCATTTGGAATCAGCCCGACGATAACCCCGAGAGCTGTCCCTGCTAAGATTTTATTGATAAAAACTGAAGCCGTCATTTTTGGTTGTGCTTGTGCTTCCATAGTGTTTTCCCCCTCTTACTGTGAGCTATTTTGCTCCAAGAATTTGTTCTTTACAATGAACCAATGCTGTTAAAAAGGCACAATACGGTGTTGGAACCCCATATTTTTCACCTTTACGCACCACCGCTCCATTGATATAGTCGATTTCTGTTAAACGATTGTTTTCATTTAAATCTTGATACATCGATGGGTGATGAAGCCCAATTGTTTCACGATTATAACAATTATTTTCGATAAAATCCACAATTTCTGAAACATTTAACAGAATGTTTTCATTTTTTGCAACTTCTGAAAATTCTTTCACAATATTTTCAACTATCATATGAGCCGGCGTTGTAGAGCCAAATTCATACATGTTGCTCATCAAGATAGTGCATAGTCCGTTCATCGTTCCATTCACACATGCTTTCTTATAAATGGCGAATAGAATATTTTCAGAATAGCTTGCATTCAATCCTCCACTATTTAAAACATTCACAATTTCTTCGGCATTGGCTTGTGCTTGTGGTGTATCCACCAAGTTCTTCAAGGCGACCGTTCCACTACCAAAGAGTTTCACGCGACCTGGGCCTTCCATTCCAGCAGTCCACATTGTGTTTCCAATAAAGATATCTTCTTTTGGAACAAACTGTTCAATCACTTCTTCATGTCCGATTCCATTCAGTAAACAAAGCACTCTTGTTTCATCATGAATGACTGGTTTCAAAGCAGTTAGCATACTTTCTAGTTGCATCGCTTTTGTAAATAAGATAATGAGGTCACTCGTCATTTCTTCTGTGACATCACTTTGAAGCACCGCTGGTAATTTCACAACGATTTCTTCTCCATTATAGTTTGCCTTGAGTCCCTCTTTTTGGATGGCATCCACATGATCTTTCCATCCATCAACTAGAAGCACTTCATGCCCTGCTTGATGGAGCATTAACCCAAAGCGACTTCCCATGGCGCCAGCACCTGCGATTGTAATTTTCATCGTAATTCCTCCTTTATATTTAAAAAACCTTATTGTTTCCGTCTTTATTCTTTGTTACAATAATTGTGTAGTATTTCACTTAAGAAATTAGGAGATGTCAAATGGATATTAAACACCTACACTACTTTATTAGTATCGTTGACCATGGCGGATATTCCAATGCCGCTCGTAGCTTATTCATTACGCAACCGACCCTTTCTCAAACCATTAAAAAATTAGAATCCGAATTACATACTCCGCTTTTTATTCAGCAAACTAACAATAGTATTCGACTGACTGAAGCTGGACAGCTCTTATACGATAATGGTAAGAAAATCATTTCTTTGATGGAAGGGACTGTGGCTCAAATTCATGAGCTCAATCAGCCTCAGAAAGAAACAATTCGAATTGGGCTACCGACACTTTTTGCGATCAAATTAATGCCTGAGTTCTCGCGTTTTATGATGTCGCATCCTTCGATTCACATAACGATGGTACAAGGCGGTTCGCGTGAGCTTCAAACTGCACTAGTAAATGAAGAAATTGACCTTGGTGTTCTCTCATTTCCAAAGATTGAATCCGATATTGTAATTGAACCGTTCCAACAACATTTCGCTGGTTATCAAGCGAGGTCTTGTCGTTCCTAAAGGGTCATCCCTAGCTTCGAGAGACTCTGTTACCTTTGAAGATTTGAAGGAGGAACGTTTTAGCACCTTATCCGAACACTTTATGCTCGGGAAATTATTACACCAACGCTCTAGACATTTTGGCTTTGAACCGAATATCGTTTACGTAGACGACAACTGGGAAGTACTACTCGCCAGTCTTGCAACCTTTAACTCCGTTTGCATCATGGCACTGGAATATAAAGAATTTTATTCAGATGACGAACTCGTATGGATTCCTCTCATTGATAAAAATGGATTCTTCCCTATCGGGTCGCTTATCGTCCAAACGAAAAATATTCATAAAACATCTTAGAACTCATTGAATTATTACGAACTTTATAAAGGATTCCTCTGTTTTTCATTGCTACCCTCCTTGTGAAAATATTACCAATTGAATTTTTCTTATAGACGTATTAATTTTTCTTATAGAACAACAAAAAGGAACGAACTTTTCTCAAAGTTCGTTCCTTATATTCTAATTTATTGAACTAGATAGCCCAGTCTCCGTTACGGAAGATTGGAACAACAGTACCGTCTTCACGGATACCGTCAACATTCATTTCTGGTCCACCGATCATGAAGTCCACGTGAACATCAGCACGGTTTAATCCAGCTTCTCTTAATTCTTCTTCAGTTTCGAAGTTTTCTCCACCTTTAACGCTTGTTGCATAAGCTGAACCGATTGCTAAGTGGTTTGATGCATTTTCATCGAATAATGTGTTAAAGAATGTAATTCCTGATTGTGAGATTGGTGATGGGTCACTTACTAACGCAACTTCACCTAATCCACGAGCACCATTGTTTTCGAATACTAAGTCTTTCATTACTTGGTCGCCTTTTTCAGCAGATATTTCTGTGATTTGACCGTCTTTGAAAGTCACTTTGATTCCTTCGATAATGTTACCGTTGTAGCTTAATGGTTTTGTACTTGATACATATCCGTCAGCTACGCGGAAGTCAGGAGCTGAGAAGACTTCTTCTGTTGGCATATTTGCGATGAAGTGTTCTCCTTGAGCGTTGATACTTCCAGCACTTTCCCAAACATGGTTTTTAGGCATTCCTAGGGTTAAGTCTGTCCCTGGTGCAGTGTAGTGTAATTTCACGAATTGTTCTTTGTTTAAAATAGCTGCTTTAGCATCTAATTTTTCTTCGTGTTCTTTCCATGCTGCCACTGGATCATCAGCGTAAACACGGCAAGTTTTGAAGATTTGATCCCATAATAAATCTACTGCTTCTTCGTCAGTTGCTGCATTAGGGAATACTTTTTTCGCCCATTCTTTACCAGCAGCTGCTGCTACAGTCCAGCTCACTTTGTTGGCTTGTGTTGCTGTACGTAATGGTTTTAATGCAAGGCTTAATGCTTTGGTTGATTTTTGAAGACGTTCTGCTGATACGCCAGCAAATGCATCTGGATCTGCTGAGCGAACGTTTAAGCGGCTTGCTTTCTTCTCTAATAAGTAGTTCATTTCTGCTACACGGTATTCTGGAACGTTTGTGATACGGTCTTCAGCAGCGTGTAATAAGCGTTCACGGCCTACAAAATCGTCAGCCCATGATACGATTACTTCGCTTGCTCCGTGTGCGTAAGCTTCTTTTACTAATAAACGAGCTAAAGGTGCTTGGTCTACGTCAATCACAATATTCACAGTGTGACCTGGTTGCACGTTAATCCCTGTTGAGATTAATAATTTAGCGTATTTTTCTAAGTTTTTTTGTCGAAATCTTTTTAATACCATATTGACACTCCTTTTAATATAACTACTTTCATCCTATCATATTTCTAGTCGAAATTCTTATAAAACACTTCATCTAAGTATAGACCATGAGCAGGCGCTGTTGGGCCAGCCGCATTTCGATTCATCGTTTCTAGAATTTGCTTCATCTCTTCCACTTCACGTAACCCGTCTCCAATTTGAAGCGCCGTTCCAACGAGAATTCGGACCATATTATAAAGAACCCTTTCCCTTCGAACGTGAAAATTAATTCATCGCCGTAACGAGCGACTTCTGCTTTTGTGACCACTCGAACCTTCGAGTCTTTATCGCTTTTGGTCGAGCAAAAACTCGTGAAGTCGTGCTCTCCAATCACCGCTTCAAACGCCTTATTGATGCGTTCGACATCCGTCTTGAATGGGTGATGCAGCTCATATTGACGACGGAAAGGACTCTGAACAGCAGCAGTCGTTACTTTATAGATGTATCGTTTCCCAATCACACTATAGCGCGCGTGGGAAGTCTTCTGACACTGCTTCAGCCGAGACAATCCTAATCGACGTCGGTAATAAACTATTCATCGCACGAACAAGAGACGCGGCCTCGATGGTTTTGGGATAGTCGATATGAACGACTTGACCGTTAGCATGCACTCCAGAGTCTGTACGTCCAGAGCCACTAACAGGAATATATTGGCCCTTTGTCATCTTCTTCAGCGCTTTATTCAGTTCTGCTTGAATGCTATTTCCATTCTCTTGTACTTGAAATCCAACATAGGGCGTACCATCATATTGAATGACGAGTTTATATCGCTGCATCCTTTTCCCTTCTTTCAAAAAAGAGCTTGACAAGTCAAGCTCCTTATTTTTTCTATGCTTTTAATACAAATAATAAAATCGTTACAGCCACAAGGGATAATCCCGCAATGGCATCACGCATTTCATAGTTCAGAACACGGTATTTACTACGTCCGTCTCCGCCTTGGTATCCACGTGCTTCCATGGCTGTTGCCAAGTCTTCTGCACGGTTTAAGGAACTAACAAACAGCGGAATTAAGATTGGGATAATCGCCTTCATTTGTTCAAAGAGATTTCCTTCTCCAAAATCAACCCCACGAGCTCGTTGCGCGTTCATAATTTTTTGTGCTTCATCCATTAATGTTGGAACAAAACGCAGTGCAATGGATAACATTAATGCCACTTCATGCACTGGGAATTTTACAACCGCTAATGGTTTCATCACTGCTTCAATCGCATCCGTTAATTGCAATGGTGCAGTTGTTAGTGTTAATAGCGTTGAGAACGAGATGATTAATACGAAACGTAAGAAGATGAATACCGCATTAATAATCCCTTCAGACGTTACTTGGATGAATCCCCATTGGAAGTAGACGTCTCCACCGCTTGTAAATAAGATTTGGAGTGCTACCGTAAATAGAATCACCCAAATTAACGGTTTAATCCCTTTCCAGAAGAACCCTAATGGAATCTTGGATAAGAGTAATGCAATCAGTGTATAAGCAATTAATAAGCCATATGTCACCCAGTTATTCGCCAAGAAGATGACTAACACGAATGCAAATGTTCCAATTAATTTCGTTCTTGGATCGAGTTTATGAATCCATGAATCGCCTTGTAAGTAGCGACCTAAAATAAGTTTATCGAGCACTTGCGTCACCTCCGTTTTTCGAATGTGAAACAAGTAATTCTGCTAAAGCGTCTAGGTTCATTGGACGTGCGTCTGTTTGGAATCCTTTTGCTTTCAACTTTTCAACAAACTGAACAGTCGAAGGCAAGCCTAGTTGTTTTTCTTGTAACCAAGCAGCATCCGCAAATACTTCTTCAGGAGTCCCCGTTTTCACAACAGTACCCTTTTCACACACAACCACGTAATCCGCATAATCGCTAACGTCGTTCATTTGGTGTGTTACAAGGACGATTGTGATGCCTTTTTCACGTTGGAGTTGCGCAAACATCTCCATCATCTCAAAGCGTCCTTTAGGATCTAATCCCGCTGTTGGTTCGTCTAAGACTAATACTTCTGGTTGCATCGCTAACACGCCAGCAATCGCTACACGTCGCATTTGTCCTCCAGATAAATCAAATGGTGACTTATGTAAAACCTCTTCAGGAAGTCCCACAATCTTTAGCGTTTCTTTCGCTAGCTGGTTTGCTTCTTCCTCACTTGCTCCGAAGTTTTTTGGCCCAAAAGCAATATCCTTTTCAACCGTTTCTTCGAAGAGTTGTGATTCCGGAAACTGGAATACGATACCGACTTTTTGGCGCAGTGGTTTCAAGTCTTTATTGCTCGTTTCAGAGTCTACTACGCGATCCCCAAGTTCCACCGTACCCGATGTTGGTTTCAGTAACGCGTTTAAGTGCTGTAAAATAGTCGATTTCCCAGAGCCTGTATGTCCGATAATAGCCGTGTACTTTCCTGATGGAATATTGAAGTTTACGTCGAACAAAGCACGTGTTTCAAAAGGTGTGTTTGCTTGGTATGCGAAATTTACTTCGTTAAAACGGATGTCCATAACCATTCCACCAACCCTTCTTCATTAAGATACGCGTCCGGAACTTCCATCCCTTTTTCGCGAAGTACTTCGATTAATTTCTCTGCAAACGGAACGTCTAATCCCTTTTTAACAAGTTTCGTTCCCAATTTGAAGATTTCTTCAGGAGTTCCGATTTGTTGAATTTGACCTTGTTCCATTAACACAATACGGTCTGCTTGTGCTGCTTCATCTAAATCATGTGTAATCGAAATTACAGTAATGTTTTTCTCTTTGTGTAACTTTTGAATTGTCCCGATAACTTCCATGCGCCCTTTAGGATCTAGCATAGAAGTGGCTTCATCGAGAATAATAACAGAAGGTTCTAATGCCGTCACACCAGCAATCGCTACACGTTGCTTTTGGCCTCCTGATAGTCGTGCAGGTTCCTTCGTTCTGAAGTCACTCATTTTTACCATTTCAAGAACGCGTGTCACACGCTCTAACATTTCTTCTCGAGGGAGTCCGATATTTTCTAATCCGAAGGCAATGTCATCCTCCACCGTTGTCCCAACAAATTGGTTGTCTGGATTTTGGAAGACCATCCCTACTGCGCGTCTGGCGTCATATACGTCGTCATTAAAAACAACACCATTAATCAGAACTTCTCCTCTACCTGCTTCGATAAGCCATTCGTGACTTTGGCTAATGTTGATTTCCCAGAACCATTATGCCCGATGATGGCTAACCATTCACCGCGTTCGACCTTTAAAAGATACTCCTGCCAACGCTTTCACGTTCATCCTCTTCATGATAACGATAATGGATGTTGTTAACTCAATAATTGTTGATTGCAACAGGGGACCCCTTTTCCTTTTTCTCTATGTGTATTAAAAAATATGTATATATAAAACACACTTTTTCATGATGAAAGTGCTCTCCCGCCAATTGACTCGGCAGGAAAACAACAAGCTAGACTAAATAATCTGAGAAAGAATAAGGCTACCTGTACAGTAGCCCCAGACTCCATCTTATAAGCAAGATGATTATTACCATCATGACGCTCTTTTCAGCCATCGAAAAGTGTTCGATTGAATGTTTGATTAAACTAATTCAATGATAACCATTGGTGCAGCATCGCCACGACGAGGTTCAGTTTTAAGAATACGAGTGTATCCACCTTGACGTTCGCTGTAACGTGATGCTAAATCATTAAATAATTTTTGTAACGCTGTTTCAACAACGATTGATTCGCCTTCTTCACGAACATCTGCTACTTCGTTACGTACAAATGCAGCTGCTTGACGGCGAGCATATAAGTCTCCACGTTTACCTAAAGTAATCATTTTTCTACAGTAGAACAGTTTCTTTAGCTAGAGCTTCAGTTGCAACGATACGTTCGTTAATAATTAAGTCAGTTGTCAAGTCACGTAATAACGCTTTACGTTGTGAACTTGTACGTCCTAATTTACGATAAGCCATTTTTAATATTCCTCCTTCTTAGAGTTTCTATTAGTCTTCACGACGTAAGTCTAAATTTAAATCGATTAATTTTTGTTTCACTTCTTCAAGCGATTTACGACCTAAGTTACGAACTTTGATCATTTCCCTTCAGACTTGCTTGTTAATTCATGTACTGTGTTAATTCCAGCACGTTTTTAAGCAGTTATATGAACGAACTGATAAATCTAGTTCTTCAATAGTCATTTCAAAGAAGACGTTCTTTTTTGAGTTTCTTCTTTTTCGACCATGATTTCCATAGGATGTGCTTCATTTGTTAAATTAACAAAGATATTTAAGTGCTCAGTTAAAGATACGAGCCGCTAAACTAACAGCATCTTGAGGAGCGATTGAACCATCTGTCCATACATCAAGAGTTAGTTTATCATAAATATTTTTTTGACCAATACGAGTGTTTTCGACTTGGTAGTTCACTTTACTAATCGGAGTATAAATAGAATCAATTGGGATTACCAATTGGCATATTATCAATTTATTGTAGTCAGAGCGAACATATCCACGACCATTTTTAGCATTCATACGAACATGGAGTGATATCCTTCAGCTACTGTACAGATATATAAATCAGGGTTTAGAACTTGAATGTCGCTATCATGTTTGATATCGCCTGCAGTTACTACCGCTGGACCTTTAACATCAATTTCTAATACTTTATTTTCATCTTCAGTGAAAGACTTCAATGCAATTTTTTTAATGTTTAAAATGATTGCAGCTACGTCTTCAACCACGCCATCTATTGTTGAAAATTCATGTAAAACGCCATCCATTTGGATATCTGTTACTGCAGTACCAGGGGTGACGATAATAAGATTCGGCGTAATGAGTTCCCTAAGGTAGTACCATAACCGCGTTCAAGTGGCTCAACAACGAATTTACCAAACTTTGCATCTTCGCTGATTTCGATCGTTTCAATTTTTGGTTTTTCAATTTCGATCATGTTTTTTACCCCTTTCAAAACGTACGTTCAATGTGCGATTGTCCGACAAAATTCAACAATAACAATCCATTACACACGACGGCGTTTTGGAGGACGACATCCATTATGAGGGATTGGTGTTACGTCACGAAGTGCTGTCACTTCTAATCCTGTAGCTTGTAATGAACGAATAGCAGCTTCACGACCTGAACCAGGACCTTTAACAGAAACTTCTACAGTTTTCATTCCATGCTCCATTGAACCTTTTGCAGCAGATTCAGCAGCCATTTGAGCAGCAAATGGTGTTGATTTTTTAGAACCTTTAAATCCTAAAGCACCTGCAGAAGACCATGAAATAGCATTACCATGAACGTCTGTAATCATAACAATTGTATTATTAAATGTTGAACGGATGTGTGCTACACCAGATTCAATATTCTTTTTCACGCGGCGTTTGCGTACAACTTTCTTTGCCATGAAGAATTAACCTCCTTCTTCTCTAAATTATTTTTTCTTACCTGCAATGGCCTTAGCTGGGCCTTTACGAGTACGAGCATTATTTTTTGTGTTTTGACCACGAACTGGTAAACCACGACGATGGCGAACTCCACGGTATGAACCGATTTCCATCAAACGTTTGATGTTCAAGTTCACTTCACGACGTAAGTCACCTTCAATTTTTAGTTTATCACTTCAGCTCTGGATACGGTCTAACTCATCGTTCGATAAATCGCAGCACAGTATCTTCACTAACGTTAGCAGCTGCTAAGATTTGTTTTGAAGTAGTAATACCGATACCGTAAATATAGGTTAAAGAAATAACAACACGTTTTTCACGTGGAATATCCACACCTGCAATACGAGCCATACTAATGAGTACCTCCTTATATATTATCCTTGACGTTGTTTATGTTTGGGATTTTGACAAATCACCACTAACTTTACCATTGCGTTTAATTACTTTACATTTTTCGCAAATTGGTTTTTACTGATGCTCTAACTTTCATTGAGTTCCCTCCTCTATTTCATTAACGGGTCCATTATTTAAAAGCGATACGTGATTCTTCCGCGCGTTAAATCATACGGTGATAATTCAACCGTTACTTTATCGCCCGGTAAAATTTTAATATAGTGCGTCCGGATTTTTCAGATACATGCGCTAAAAACCTCATGACCGTTTTCAGTTCGACCTTGAACATCGCATTCAGTAATGTTTCATTAACAATACCTTCAATTTCAATTACGTCTTCCTTTGCCATGTCTCATCCTCCTTACTTGTAAAAAGTTTTTACGGATTGTTGACGGACTTCTACCGTTATCTAACTTTCTAAGTATACCATTTAAGCTACCATAATTGCAAGACTAACAGGGCAGTTCTAGCGAGGTTCGCCCCATAATTGATTGGATGTTTTGAAGAGATTGTCAATGCCCTTTCTCCATCAACATTACGTAATAAGCCTTTTTGCATTATAGTAGTTTAAGATTGGTTTGATTGTTCAATGTTAATTTGAATTCGATTTTCCCACTGTTTCCGGGTTTGTCGTCTTCGTTGATGAAATCATGAGAACCACAACGATCACATGTACCTTCTACTTGGGTGGATTATTTGTTTTGTGGTAGTAGCACCACAGTTACGACAAATAATTCTTCCTGATTAGACGTTGCATTAGATTTCTGGGTTCACTTCGATGTTGGTGCTGAGCAATACGTAACTG
>BNJU01003697.1_pt1 | contig 46685 bp, 51 predicted proteins | sample 8539281 | NCBI WGS metagenome assembly BNJU01 (sample SAMD00202456, study PRJDB9452) | human saliva metagenome | isolation source: human saliva | place: Japan
CTCTTTTATAAATTGAATGATTCTCCTCATCTTTTATCATCAAATCAATCTAAATCTCTCCCTCTCAGAGAGAAAAGCGGTTGCAAAGTTACGAAAAAGACTGAAAATCAACAATATAATTCAAAAACGTAAAAATGATTAAGACTAATTCAGTGTTTACAATAATAAAATACAGCCATTAAACGACAAAAAAACAAAGACAAAAAATCCCACCAACTTCGCAGTTGGTGGGACCCATTCAAGTATATATGAAGCTATAGAAAAGCGATTAGCTTTTTGTTATCTTTCGCGCAGACCATTTACTGCTCCAACTGTCTTCTGTGCATAGTCATTCTCCTTAGCAGAACCGAAAGAAGCCTTGCTTGAAGCTCTTGTCAACGCATTTTGAGCCTTTGCATTTGCTGGTCTCTGACGAGCAAGATTGAAGTTCATAACATCTGTTGTGTTTGTACTACGTGCCATGCCAAAGAAAGTATCATAACCCTTTGCTTGCTGATATCCTAAGTGGAATCCTTCAGTAGAGGAATTCATGACAAGGCGGAAGATTGTTCCACTATTAGTGTACTTGATGTAGATGTCTCCATTATTATCGATATTCCAAGAGAATGCAAGTGTTTGTGTGTTACCTTGTGCATCAGTATCCACCTCAACACCATTTCCCTGAAGAGAATTAGCAGACGAATTGTACTGGAAGAACTTCATATTAGCGTGGAAAGAATTACGCATACGCTGTTTCGTATTATCATCCGTATACTCAATAGTCATACTTCCAGCCCACTCACCAGTCAATGTCTGTGCCTCCTCAACAAGGCGGCTAACCTGTGTATTCTGCTCCTGACGATAGTTATTATCCCAGTTATAATATCTATTACTTCCAACAGCATCCATGAAAGCATAGAACTCTGAGGTTGTTGCTTCTGGATAATTATAATAGAACCAGTTATAAGCTGTATAATAACTCGGTCCATCTGGATACTGATATAGATAATTACGTACGGCAGATGTTACCAAATTATCATAGTAATCATCGTCACAGCTTGTCAATGCCAATGGACTCACAACTATTGCAAGTGCCAAAAATAATTTAGTGATTCGTTTCATATTCATATCCAATTAAATTCTTATTCTTTTCTTTGTTTACTGATGCAAAAATAGTGAAATTATAAGATGATAATCGAGTAAATACACTATTTGAAGGTAGGGAAAATCCCTATTAAAGAAAAATCACCCACAAATAATCAACCCAACAGAAAGAACTCCATTAATCTATTACGAATTAAAGCGAATCCTAAAAAAACTCCTAAACAATGAAGGCATTAACAAATAAAATTCGTACATTTGCAACACACAAATAAGTAAACTATATAAAGAGAAGATAAGAAACAGAAATGAGAACAGTTTATGAATTCTCTGTCAAAGACAGAAAAGGTAAAGGCATTTTTCACTGAAAGAGTTTTCTAATGAGGTGTTGCTGATTGTAAATACAGCTACTAAATGTGGCTTCACACCAACTTATGAGGAGTTGGAGGCACTCTATGAGAAGTACCATGCACAAGGATTTGAAGTACTTGACTTCCCTTGCAACCAGTTTGGACAGCAGGCACCAGGTACAGATGAAAGTATCCATGAGTTCTGCAAACTTACATACGGCACAAAATTCCCACGCTTTAAGAAGGTAAAGGTTAACGGCGAAGACGCTGACCCTCTCTTCAAGTTCCTCAAGGAGCAGAAGGGCTTTGCTGGTTGGGACGAGTCACACTGGTCTCTATCCTATTCTCGATAAGATGCTTTCTGAGGCTGACCCTAACTATAAGGAGAGTCCAGAGATTAAGTGGAACTTCACCAAGTTCCTTATCAATAAGAAGGGACAGGTTGTTGCTCGCTTTGAACCAACAGAGAGTTTTGAGAATATCTCAAAGCAGATTGAAGAGTTACTATAGGAAAAATGACTTGCAAATAACTCTCTTTTAAAGAGAAAAAGCTATTGGCAAGATAACATACAAACAAAAGATAAAAGGCAAAGGGTTAGTGCTCTTTTGCCTTTTATTATTTATCATATTTATTGCTATCCAGTAAACATAAGCCTACTTACTTCATATTTTGGATTTACTTGTAGCAGATATGGGGAGTTCTTAATGTTTGTTTGCCTTTTACTATCGTAAGATATTACATAGTAAATAGCACTCAGCACCAATGGTGCTGAGCAACAACACAATGCGTGCTAAGCAACAACACATAAGTTAAATACGCAATATAAGTTTTAAGCTTACTTCATTTCGCAATCCACCCCCTGCTTTCTTGCAGGAAGAAAGAAGCATGCTAAGAATGTTATCAATCCATTCAGCATCAACAATTCATAGCCAAACTTATAACCAGTAGTCTTCGAAACAATTGAATCTAAAGCAAAACAAAGAAGTGGACTGGCTACAGCTATATATGGAGTTAACCTATCATTTACAGCTCGCTTGGTACATAAGCCAAAAGCAAAGAGTCCTAAAAGTGGTCCGTATGTATAAGAAGCTATCGTGTAAATAGCATCTATCAAACTTGTTGAATTGACATAACGGAAGATAAGAATGAATAGAATAAACACAACAGACATACCAATATGTGCCTGCTTACGCAACTTTTCATCCTTTGGACGATTACAGATATCTACACAATAAGTTGTTGTTAAGGCTGTTAAGGCAGAGTCTGCACTGGAGAAACACGCCGCAACAATTCCAATTGTAAAGAGAATGACAACCAATGTACCTAATTGTCCACCTGCAACAGCCTGCAACATTAAATTATCTGGCACGTCAGGTAAAGCTTGCCCTATACTGTTGAAGTACATCATCAACAACACCCCAAGAGAGAGAAAGAGTAAGTTAGCTGGTGCAAAGGCGAAACCATAGGTACACATATCTTTCTGCGCCTCACGCAAGGTCTTACAAGTAAGATTCTTTTGCATCATATCTTGGTCAAGTCCCGTCATAACAATAACAATAAAAATACCGCTAAGGAACTGTTTCCAAAAGTTCTGTTTTGATACCCAGTCATCAAATACAAAAATTCGAGAATGACTGTCATTGGCTATCGCCTGAGCAGCTTCAGAAGCGACATTCCCAATGCCTCGACAACCTTATATATAATCAGAATAAGCGCAAGGAGCATACAAAGGGTCTGAAAGGTATCTGTCAAGACAAGTGTACGAATTCCTCCCCGACGCGTATAAAGCCAAATGAGTGCCACAAGAGCAACAACGGTTATAGGGAAAAGGATGCTATGCATCTAAAACAAACCGTTGAAGTATCATGCAAACAACATAGAAGCGCACTGCAGCACCTGTCATCTTAGACAATAGGAAGAAAGAAGCACCCGTCTTATAGCTATGATTGCCTAAACGTGTTTGAAGATAAGAGTATATAGTTGTCAACTTCAGACGATAATAAACAGGAAGTAGCAGAAATGCCACTGCAAAAATAACCAAGGATAAAACCTAAACAAGTCTGCATATAGGGTCATATCACTCAACATTACCATACCCGGAACACTAACAAAAGTGACACCAGAAATGCTGGCACAATCATTCCAAAAAGCAACAAGATACCATAGGCGACTGTCCGTTTGCACGGAAAAAAGCTTCGTTATCTGCTTTATGTCCTGTTATTCTACTTATTAACAATAAGACGCAAAAATATGCAAGAATAGTAGCGATTATTATCATAATGGCAGCAAAATTACTAAAAATATAATCATTCCATGCATTTAGAAAATCTTATTTTGTAACTTTGTGAAACATCATCTTTCAGATAACATTTATCAATTGTATAATTAAGTAACAGTATGGCACAATAGAAAAAGATTTATACTTGACGAGAAAGATAGAAGACAGAGTTCATTGCAGCAGAGCCAAACAGCTGTCCAAAGCTGACACGTGGTAAGTTTGAATATGACTTCGGTGATGAGGCTGGATATACTCCTTTGTTACCAATGTACATACTTGGACATGATTTCAAACCAGCAAACATCCATGCAGGTGGTTTGCGCTACCATAGTGCAGGTGTTATCGTAAAGCCAATTGCTCAAAGACGGCTATATGTACGGAATGGATATACCAGTTAGAAAGCTTCGAGGCAGGCATCCTCTTCTCTCACACAGAAGGAATTATCCCTGCACCAGAGAGCCTATCACGCCATTGCAGCTGCCATTCGAGAAGCTAAAAGAAGGCAAAGGAAACTGGAAAAAGAAGATATTATCCTCTTCTGTCTCTCAGGACATGGACTCATTGATATGACGGCATACGACACTTATATCAATGGTGATTTGAGGAACTATACGCTCACTAACAAAGACATTGAGAAGAATCTTGGCACTGTTCCAAAATATAAGAACAAGAGGTAATACGCTATTATAAAGTACAATAAAGTAACAGGCACTTTGTAGACAATGCCACAAAGTGCCTGTAATCATTATAGTTAGAGATTATATCTTCTTGATGTTATCTGCTTGTAATGCAGCACCTATAGCTGTACAATACTCTGAATTCTTCGGAATAATAAAGCGAACGTCATAAATCTTTTCCATTACAGGGAAGAGAAGTTCGCATTGTGGTAACAAACTAAGGTTTCCTATGAGTACGAAATCACGAATGTCACTATTCAAAGAACTCAAGATTGTTGCCGAACCAATAGACTGTAACACCAGACCTATCAAGCCTAAAGCAACATCTTCACGACTGGCATTAGCCTGAGCATTGGCAAAGAGAGAGGCAGTTGCATCCATTGGTAAGCCTGGGAGTGGACTGGTAGAGATGTCTTTAATCTGAAGGTTAATACGAGAAATATCCCCCTTATTGGCTAAAGCAATAATCTCATTGATATTATCCGTCTGCAAAAGCAAACGCGAAAGACCACTCAACGTACCACCGCCAATACCGATACCACCGATATGACGCACCTCATTGCCATCACAAAGTACAAGCGAAGTACCCGTACCCATGGAAAGCAACAATCATACGTTGCAACTTCGACTCAAACTGAGCACCTAAAGCATCAGCTAAGAACTCATCCGCTTTTAGCTGTTGGAAGCCCATAAACAGGCTTATCAATATAGTGAGCACCTACGCCCGTAAGCATAACACGCTCAACCTCAGACAAATCTATTCTATTGTCATATAGATATTTTCCAAAAGCTCCATACAAGGACGTTACTGGATCAGTAGCCTTGATACGCAAAGGTTTAATAACCTTTCCCTCTCTGATTCCAACAATCTTAGTTGTTGAAATACCCACATCTATACCGATGGAAATCTTCATACACCTTATATAATTATACAGAAGTCTTGCAAAATCCACTTTCTAAGAGCTGATGAATTAACCAAGATTTACCAGAGTTTACGCTAATCAACCACACATAAAGATTCGTTTCTACACAGGTGTTGATAACAGTTCACCCTTAATAATATTGTCTAATCCAACACTCCAGATAAAGCATGAAACACAACTTATAATGTCGCAAAGGTACGAAAAACCTTAAAGTTTAGAGCATATACTGAGATATTTTACAAAAAAGACACAAAATTATTTCTCTATTAAGCTGAAAATGAGTATCTTTGCATTCCGTTATAACGAGAGATTAGAAATAAACATCAATAAAGAAATCAAAAATCAAAATGACGAAAGCAGATATCATCAATGAGATTGCAACGTCTACTGGCATTGCCAAGAAAGGACGTTTCAGCTGTGGTTGAGTCTTTTATGAAACTATCAAAGACAGTTTGTTGGAGAAGAAAGAAAATGTATACCTTCGTGGCTTCGGTAGCTTTATCGTTAAGCACCGTGCGGAAAAAGACGATCGTAACATCTCAAAAACACGACTATCACTATCCCATTTCACGATTTCCCAAGCTTCAAGCCAGCAAAGACCTTCATCGAGGGATATGAAGAAATAAATTAAACATAAATACAATAACAATTTAAAAACAATTTAAAAGCTATGCCAAACGGAAAGAAGAAAAAAGGGACACAAGATGGCTACACTGAGCGTAAAAAGAGATTGAAAGAACAGACATAAGACAAGTAAGCCCCAAGGCTGAAAGACTTATAACTGACTTTCAAAAATATGGCGGGGCGTGTCATCGCAACATACTTCTCTTCCTGGAAGTGCGACGACAGGTTCCGCATTTTTATTTTATCTATATGTATCTTTTGAGCATAGTTCATGATAACATATATAATAGCTAAAAGATTTGTATAACAAACGAAGAAGATGACAAGCGAAGTAATTGGATGCCCAACCGAAAGAGATTTCGATAGCGCTGCTCGAAGACAAGCGTCTGGTTGAATACCAGCGTGAGCCAAGGGAGGCCAGCTTCTCGGTTGGAAACATCTACGTGGCAAAGGTTAAAAAACTGATGCCTGGGCTGAACGCCTGCTTTGTAGATGTAGGTTATGAGCGTGACGCCTTTCTTCATTATCTTGACTTAGGAGCCAATTCAACTCCTATGCAAAGTATCTGAAACAGGTTCAGAGCGACCGCAAGAAAGCTTTATCCCATTCAGAAAAGCCACTCGCCTACCCGACTTGCAAAAAGGACGGAACTGTTCAAAACACACTGCAGGTAGGACAAGAGGTGATGGTACAGATTGTTAAAGAACCCATTTCCACCAAGGACCTCGCCTTACAGGCGAAATATCATTCGCTGGCAGATTCCTGGTGCTTATACCATTCGGGCATAAAGTTAGCGTATCTTCTAAAATCAAAAGCGGAGAAGAACGCGCACGTCTCAAGCAGCTTATTCAGAGTATTACGCCAAAGAATTTCGGTGTAATTGTCCGTACTGTAGCTGAAGGTAAGCGCGTTGCCGAGACGACGCTGAGATGAAAAGTCCACTGCAGCCGTTGGAATAAACTATCACAAACTGCAGAAAAACTGCGGAACGCCCTCAACTTGTTTTTGAGGAGACTGGACGTGCTGTTGCTATGCTGCGTGACCTCTTCAATCCAACCTACGAAAACATCTACGTCAACGACGACGAGATTTGCACTGCCGTTCGAGCACTATGTCTCTCCATGAGCCCCTGAAAAAGGCGGGCATTGTGAAGAAAGTACACTGGTAAGGTGCCAATCTTTGACAACTTTGACGTTACGAAGCAAAATTAAATCAAGCTTTCGGCAAGACCATAAACTATGGTCATGGCTGCTACCTTATCATCGAACACACTGAGGCAATGCATGTTGTGGATGTGAATAGTGGAAACAGAACAAAGGAAAAAGCACAGGAACAGAATGCTCTTGACACCAACCTTGGTGCTGCCGACGAGTTAGTTTTCGCCAGCTTCGACTGCGTGATATGGGTGGAATCATTGTCGTTGACTTCATCGACATGAATCTTGCTGAAGACCGCCAGATGCTGTATGAGCGTATGTGTAAGAACATGCAGAAGGATCGTGCACGTCACAATATCCTTCCATTGAGCAAGTTCGGACTTATGCAGATTACTCGCCAGCGTGTACGTCCAGTGATGGATGTGGATGTAGATGAGAACTGCCCTACCTGTTTCGGTAGTGGTAAAATTCGTTCAAGCATTCTTTTTACCGATCAGTTGGAGCGTAAGATTGACCGATTGGTTAATAAGGTTGGAGTAAAGAAATTCTATTTGCACGTTCACCCATACGTTGCAGCTTACATTAACAAGGGTCTTATTTCCTTGAAACGTAAGTGGCAAATGAAGTATGGTTGGGTGTAAATATCATTCCTTCATGAAAACTTGCTTATTGCAGTATGAGTTCTATGACGCAAAACAGCAGTTCATTGATATGAAGGAACAGAACGACAAATCCTGAACAAACTACTAAGTCGTTAGATAAAACGAAAGGTTTACAACATTAGTAATCCGCTACCTATGATATACAAGGTGGCGGATTTCTTTAGCTCAACTTTTATTTTTCATAAAGGCATAGACATCAAACCTAACAAACAGCTAATGGCTCAGTAGGGAAAAAAAGGTGTGGAAATTTCTTTATTTGATATCTTTTCTTTCCTTTTGCATTATGGAAGATACTTATCTATATCATTTAGCATCGTTGGTTCTCCCTAAGGATGTATTGAAATACTTCTCTGTAGTTAAAATAGAACCTAGTCCTTCATTATTGCGTATCCATCTTGATGAGAAGATGGAGAAAGAACTTTCCGATGACCTTCATTTTGAGTCTAAAAGGCTTTATGGACGCTGTTGAGGTTACCGACTTTCCCTATTCGTGACCATAAAGTTATTCTTGTTCTTCGCCGTCGTCGTTGGTTGAATACGCGTACAGGCAAGAGTTTCTCTCTTCCTTTACAGATTGATATTACAGCCTCCGGTACTCGTTATTCCAAAGAGTTCGGAGCTTTTTTAAAAGAAACGTATGGAGACATCCCCAGTGACCTGCCGTACGCTTGAGGAATTTTATCATATCGATGGACATCAGTTTGAGAAACAATATAAGGAGGTGCTTAGCGGCTATAGGGATTGGGATCGGCTAGATCGCTGAGGCCTGGCTTCTGTTTCCTGATAATATTGGTTCACATCTTGCTATAGATGAGACCGCTCTCTCCAACGGAGAACTTTATACGATAGTAACTAATAGGGATAGACATGGCAGAAGGGCTGCCTTGTAGCAGTAGTTGCTGGAACAAAGTCTGAGAAGGTATGTGAGGCACTCGATAGGATAGATGAACAAAAGCGTGAGAAGGTCGAGGAGGTAACACTAGACTTGTCAGACAGTATGCGTAAGATAGTAACCCATAGCTTCCCTAAAGCCAAAAGAGTCATGATAGGTTTCATGTTCAAAAAGCTTGCCTGTGATGCTGTACAGCAGATGAGGATAGACTATCGTTGGAGAGCCATACAGAGGCAAATGATGAAATGGAGAAGCCAAACTTATAGGAAAGAAGTATCAGCTCTCGCACCTTTGAGATGGAGATACGAAGAAGGAACTGCTAGCCAGGAGTAGATATCTTCTGTTCAAGTCTTCAGAGAAATGGACAGATTCACAGAGACAGAGAAGTCAAGATACTCTTCGAACTTTATCCTAAGCTTCAGACGGCTCTATGGTCTGTGTCATTTCCTTAAGAATGATTTTTGCCAAGAATACCATTAAAATGCAGCAAGGTTGATTAATGTCTAAATGAGTACAATCAAGGTGGAAGAGGCAGGGTTTGATTCTTTCAATGTTGTGCAGCTACATTCTATGAGCATTATGATGATATCCTTAATTTTTACAACAATAGAGCATCAAATGCGGCAGCAGAATCTTTCAACTCAAAAATAAAATTATTCAGAACGAATCTGAGAGGAGTCAGGGACAAAAGTTTCTTTTTGTTTAGAATCAAAACCCATATGCATAATCCCCACCTTTTTCCTACTGAGCCCAGCTAATTTGTCAACATTTTTTCTCCTACTCTATTTTTATTGAGGCCTAATTGCATTCGAATTAACGCCTAATTGGCTTCTTAAAGATGCCCTTTTGAGGTCTTACTAACGCCCTTTTGAAGCCAAACTAAGCACCTTTAACAAACCAGCTTTGTAACTATCTAATAACAAAAGAGTTACAAAGGAACGTAAAACTGTGTTTTTAAGCACCATTAAGAGGATTAAAGGACTTAAAAATGTTAAGTATTTTCATAGCCACAAAACGCCCTCACTTGTCATCATTCAGACAAGTGAGGGCGTTGTTTTTATTGATAGAGAAATGAATTAAGCAGAAATTACCTTAAAGCGAATGCGGAAAGTGCGCTTTTGCTCGTCCCAATTAGTCCCTAACATTTCAAAACGACCAATCTGAGCCGTTGAGCGAACGTGCTTGCCAATACAAAGACAAACGTCAAAATCACCAATACGAACCAGACGCAACATCTCTGAAGCATCTTCTGGGAGTTTATCAATCGAAACACCCTTAGGGATATTATTGCGGTCGACCATTTCAAAAGTTACGGGCAAGTCTTCAGCAATCAGACGATTCATCTCATCCTCTATCGCCTTTTCCTCCTTACGGTTTGGTTTATGATCAAGTATAAAAGTCATCTTACTCTTCTTCCGTTCGATGTGAGCATTATTGCTACGCTCTGTGCCAAACATACGAATCATCACCTGATTCAGCAGATGTTCAGCCGTATGAGCAGGAGGAAACTCCTCTTTGTTATGCGAATTCAATACGTAATCCACCGCCTACTTCTTTTATTTTAAACTTATAAATTCTACCATAGTTTGCCTCTACATCCAATGCTACCTGACCATCACGCTTCAAGTCTACTACCTTTGTAAAGCCTGAAAGCAAGTCGGTCATCTCAACCTCCTGCTCTGGAATACCAAGAAAGTCGAAGGCATGAGCAGGAATAGTCACACTGATTTGTACTCTATCATGCTCGAAGTTAGCGACTACCAACAACACTTCATCGTCTGCCTTACGTAAGAAAGCAAACTGTTTATGAGGATTAAACTGGTGACTCTGATGATTGACATACATTAAATCGAAGGTCAATCCCTCACGAACAGCTTTCTCACGATTACAGAAACGGAGAAGTCCTTGATAGACCAGTGAGAGTTTCTTCTCATCTGTAGTCAAAGCATCACGATTGAAAAAGCCTTTATAGATAGCATCACTCGTCCAATAATCAAAGATTGTTGAGCGACCATCTTGTCCAGAGAATCCTTCCTTGTCCATTCCTCTTTCGCCAAATTCCTGTCCAGCATATACCATAACGGGATTCTGTTGAAGCAGAGCAGACACTATCATACCGGGAACTCCCTTCCAAGGATTACCCGCAAAGAAATCAGAAGCAATACGTTGCTCATCGTGATTCTCAAGGAAGTAAAGCATGTGGTCGCGGATATCGTCAACCTTCTGCCACTCATGTGTTATAGACGAGGCAGAACATTCACCACACATCACACCACGAACACAGTCGTACATTCCCACCTTATCATAGAGATAGTCGAAACCTGACTCAACATACATACGATATTGATTAGGATCATAAACCTCACCAATGAAGATCATCTCAGGATAACGCTCCTTAACCTGCTGTGTTGCGTATGCCCAAAACTCATGTGGAACCATCTCAGCCATGTCACAGCGGAAACCATCAACACCCTTTGCTGCCCAGAAAAGAAGGATATCAGTCATCTTCTTCCATGTAGAAGGGATAGGATGATAGTGATAACTTCTTCCACCAGCATCACAATAGTCAACACCATAGTTTAACTTAATGGTCTCATACCAGTCGTTTTGCTGAGGGTGAGAATCGAAACGATCATTACCTGTACACTTTGCAGGGAACTCATGATAAGCCTCAGCACCATGAGCGTATGTATTCTCAACAATTCCAGAGAGGTCAAGCTCTTCGCCCGGACAGTAATAGAAATTGTTCTGAGGGTCAAAGTGTTTACCTGTATCATCACCTTCTCCGAGGTCTTCAACACCCTTTGGCTTAGCAATGCTCTTATATTGGCGAGCAACATGATTAGGTACAAAGTCGATAATTACCTTCATACCTTCAGTATGTGTGCGAGCAACTAAGGACTCAAACTCTGCCATACGTGCATCTACATCTACCGCAATATCTGGGTCGATATCATAATAATCGGTAATAGCATAAGGCGAACCAGCACGTCCCTTTACAACACGAGGGTTCTGCGTAGGAATACCAAAGGATGAATAATCAGTACACGTTGCATGACGAATAACTCCTGTATACCAAAGATGAGTGACACCGAGGTCATGGATACGACGTAGCACATCCTTGTCGAAGTTATTCATCTTTCCTGCTCCGTTCTCTGCTAAGGTACCATACTCCTTCTTAGTAAGATTCTTATTACCGAAAGTACGGGTGAAGACTTGGTAGATAACTAATTTAGTTTTCATACATATAAAAGAAAGAAAGCCCTCCTTCGTCCCCTCCCTAATTTAAGGAAGAGGATGGAAGAGGGGTTATTCGCTTAATAATAATGTAGGACTATACACCGTGTGCATTAACGGTCTTGTCGATGCGACCAAGCATACCCTGCAAAGCAGCACCAGGTCCGCACTCAACGAACTCACTAGCACCATCAGCAATCATATTCTGTGCGCTCTTTGTCCAACGTACGCTTGATGTGAGCTGAGCGATAAGATTCTTCTGAATCTCAGCTGGATCAGTATGTGGCAAAGCATCTACATTCTGATAAACTGGACACTTTGGTGCATTGAATGTTGTTGCCTCAATAGCAGCCTGCAACTCATCCTTAGCTGGCTGCATCAATGGAGAGTGGAAAGCACCACCTACCTTCAAAGGCAATGCACGCTTAGCACCTGCCGCTTTCATCAACTCGCAAGCCTCATTGATACCCTCTGTTGAACCAGAGATAACCAACTGACCTGGGCAGTTAAAGTTAGCTGCAACACATACCTTACCTTCTTTTGAAACTGATGCACAGATTTCCTCAACCTTATCATCAGCCAAACCGATAATTGCTGCCATAGTACCCGGATTCTGCTCACAAGCCTTCTGCATAGCATTAGCACGTGCTGCAACAAGCTTCAAACCGTCTTCGAAACTCAATGCACCAGCTGCACAAGTGCAGAGAACTCACCCAAAGAGTGACCTGCTACCATATCTGGCTTGAACTCATCGCCCAAGCAAAGAGCTGAAATAACGCTATGGAGGAATACTGCAGGCTGAGTAACCTTAGTTTCCTTCAACTGCTCGTCTGTACCAGCAAACATAATCTCGGTTATCTTGAAGCCAAGAATCTCATCAGCCTTATCGAAAAGTTCCTTTGCTAATGGGTTGTTGTCATAGAGGTCCTTACCCATACCAACAAACTGAGATCCCTGTCCAGGGAATACAAATGCTTTCATATACTATTGAATTGTTTAATTATTAATATTCTATTGGATGCAAAGATACAGAAAAGAAAGGAGATAGAAAAGAAACTAAGTAAAAACACTATCTGGGTTGCATCACACTCCCCTCTCATAAATATAATTAATTTGTATTCATCTTATCTTGTACTAACTTTATTAAAGCTACTAAGTCTGCATAACCAGACTCTACTGTTGTATATTTCAACAATACCACCATATATTATCATTAGTTCTCCAGCCTTCTAACTCTCTTTCCACCAATAAAGATTCACAAAAAGTCTTTACTTCTGGTATAAGTTGTTCACTTACATGATGCCTACCAAAAGCCATAATATATATTCTTATTCTGAAGATTTTTGTTCTATAAGCTACTGCAATTTTGTAGCTTTTTCACAACAAGGCAATATTATTCCAGCTCTTGAGATAGTTATCATCAGTGCTATGGTGCAACAATTCAAGAGAATTAAATTCCATCCCAACTTATTACTCCATTCTTCAAATATTTTTTTATATGCCTCTATCATTAAAAGCATCTATATAACCTGACAAGTTATCTATCGCACTCTTATTAGCTTTCAAAAGCAGTAAGCTGTTCTTCTCCGTTTTTATCTTCAAGTTGTAAACTTGAGGTTATAAGATTCTTAATATTTGGATCCATCTTTTTGTATTTATAATTGTTTGTCAATTGTATTAAATAAGCTTTATACTGGTAAATACCAGAAGCCAAGTCTTCCTCCTTACGTGGTATCTCTTGATAATATTCATCTAACCAGTCTATTATATCCTCTTTATAAGAAATATCAACATATCGATTAGAAAAACGACTCTTTAAAATTTCCCCAAGTCTGTTTCAGATGCATGTTCATATTGTGTACGCGTAATGTAAATAATAAAAATCTTAGATAACGAATAACCAAGGCATTTACACTTTTCGATATACCTACTTAACTGTTTTGATTGCTCTTTTTGCTCCATGTATCTTATTCTCTATATAATAGCATACTTATTATGTTCACAAATAAGACCATCAATTCGATACCTCTCAGATGTAATCTGAGGTGAAACCATACTTTCTTCATCAAAAATCGAATCTCCTATCATATCTCCTTTTAAGAAACTAATAAAAGAATGTAAAGTAGTTTTTATCCGAAGCAGGTTTACCAATATCCGACTATGAGCATTCTCATCTGCTCAAAACTTCTTCCAATAAATTAAATTTATATGGAAGTTTATTTAATTTTCACCTAACAACTTCGTTAGTATTAACAACTCTTTGTGACCTAATGGTCTAAACAAATTATTTGGCATCACGATATAATTCTTTTTTTATAATAGCAACTTTTACACTTAAACACAAATCGGTCATTAGAACACAACATTCATCTATCTTACTTTCCATATTATTTCCTAACATCTTTTTGTCGATCAGATTAGACTGTCTTATTCACTAATGAACGACATGAGCTTTGAAAGTTGCTGTCACTACTGTCAGCCTAACATATAACATAAACATCTTATAATGTGTATATTACAAGAAATGTTAAAAGTGACAGCAACTAAAAACAAAATCTATTTAGTCATCCCTTAAAAACTATATTTCAGCATAAAGCCTGTACTGACAAGCTCTATGCTGATTCTTTTTATAAGGTCCAAAAGAACTCTCATACTTTCTTGAAGTTATATGCTGCCGCCGCTAATAATACATTGATAGCATCTCCTTTCACACCTTTATAAAAGTTGCGAGATAATCGATGGTCTGCTTTAAGATGTCCTATGGTTGGCTCTATACCTGCTCGTTTACAAAATAGTTTGTGTTTCTTTTTCTTTTGGTAGTAGCTATCTTTAGCTTTAGGAGTGTCTGGAATGAGTATCTTTGTCTGCCCAATCTGCTTTTACACCTCTATACCCTCTATCTCCTGCTAACTTATCAACCTGCTTTCCTGTCATCCTTTGGGTTTGTTCCAACGTCTTTTTCGATAGTATGCCCATCATATTCATTCCTAAAAGAACATGCACCCAAAATAAGTCCTGACCATGAGCGAAGAATAGATACTTTATTACCAAACTCATATTGCTTATGTTCCTTACCTTTTGCTGAGGCAAACCACATCTGGTTCGTGCAGAGAATATACTTTGTTCTTTTGACTTTCGATTCTGAGAAAGAACTATAATATAGTTCAAACATCTTCTCATATCCTTTCTTTCCTCAAGATTACGCTCTAATTCTCTTACCAATCTTCCTGCTATGGTTCTTAGTTGTCTATCTGCCTTAAGAGTCTTTCTTACGATTCTTGGGATGATTACGAAAACGTTGGGAACGGTAAATCCCTTTCAACGTGCGCGTGTAACTCTGTGTCGTAGAGGAAGACACTTGTCATGAACTATCTTCAGAACGTTTTTGATTATCTTTTTATGCAACTTCGCATCTGTAGGATAGGTTATATTCTTCTCCTGCACGGTAGAATCAATGAAAGCCGTATCAAAACGATCTTCGTCATCATGGTCGGTATTAACACGGATGCTCTCTGCTAATATTAACTCATACCTTCCTCACCTATACGATTTCTGAAGTGAACTAACTCGGAAGCGTCTGAGGGTTGTTTGGGCATAAATTCAAGTCCACCACAAAAATATTGATAGTAAAGCATTCTCACTCCATTGAGAAACCACCATTTCATCTGAGACATTACGCAAATGTTTTTAAGATTAAAAGACCACACATCAAGCGAATAGGATGAGCGGGGCGACCGATTAGTATTGCAATACAATGGAGAAAAAGCATTTTCAAAACACTCCCAATTAATCTTATTACTAAGTTGGAAAAGGGATGTTGATGACTAAGCATGTCCTCTAAAGAAGAGAACATAGAGACTGTTTGGATGTACTGTTTAAGACAAATATCTGCAAGATTTATAATGTAAAGGTACAAAAACTTGTAGATATAAGCAAATGATTTGTAGTATAATATACTGTGAATCAGAGGAATATTAGGCTTTTAAGGGTAGACTATTTAGGTTCTAATGATTGATTTGGATTAAAATTTAAATAAATAACATTATAATTTACCCATCAACGAACAGAAAGCCCCACTCAGAGAAATCAGAATGCTTTCATATTCTATTGAATTGTTTTAATTATTAATATTTTTACAGTGTGCAAAGATACTGAAAAGAAAGGAAATCATGAAGAAATATTCTCTAAAAATAGAACATTACTTCTAAACAAGATTCCTCTTAAATCTACACTATGCTCATTCAAATCACCTTCAAGATTGGTCATGTAAAAGCAGATATTCTTACCATAGAATGTTATTGGAAGAGGATTGTCTGTTTTATCCATCTCATCCAATGTATTAATAGGAATAGAGATAACATCCTCTACCTTCTTATCATTCAGCATATAGCCCATCGTTATAAAACATAGTATCATTCTTTGTTTCAAATGAAAAACGTTCTGAAGAATAATCATGTCCTACAATTCTATAAGAAGTATATCCCTTTAGGAATTCTACAGAGTGAATGTGAATGTTTACAATCAATATCTCAAAGTGACTTTCTGTTTTAACCTTTGACCTATATAAAAATTCATATATAAAGACTCCTTTCTATCAACAAGTCCATCTATAGCCAACGTATCAAATGTGCTTTGATAAATAGTAAACTTTATCGGAAAGCTGTTCACCTTGAACTTCTCCTATTTTATTTAATAGTTTTCTTATACGTAGCACTATCCATAGGGAAGTTTGTTACACCATTTTCCACAGCGATCTGCTTTATATCACTTTGCAACTTATTACGTGTAAAAGTAAAGACATTATAAGGCAATACCGTGAGTGTCAGCATCAAAACTGTAAACGAACCTACTATCCATGACAAACGCTTAGACTTTTACCACGTAAAGCCCAATGCAAACAGCATAACACCAAAGGTTGAAGGCAAGTAAATATATACGTAATACAGATATTCCATAATCGTTAAAACGACGGATAATACCAATAGACATCAAAAACAATAAGGGTAATACGACTATAGGAAGATAGCGAAAACAAGTTGATCGAAGCGCTTCTTCTCTGCTTGAAATTGACAGGATAAAGCAGATAGACAATGACAATTGTCAGGAACATCAGTGCAGTTACCAACCAACTGACCCAACCATTAGGCAACGTCCACGTCAGCACAATCTTAATAACATAAAGATACAAAGTTAAAAGGTAGACCAAATGAAGTGGTATCACCAAGAAATGTATGACACCATTCATAAACTTATTCTCCGTCCAATTACGAACAGCATATTTATCTTCTCCTGAAGGGGTTTGAAGCACAACTAACGAAGGTGCTAAGAAGAAGAAACAGAAGATAAGGAGATAGAGTACTTGCGTTTCCTCAACATGAAAATCGAACAGAAAAATAAATGACTGTATCAATAACTCCAGACCTAAAAACAAAATTAATGATACAATAAGAGACAAAAGATATGCTTAACAAAAACCTAAAACAAAATTGATTGCAGGTCTATCATCTTTCTGTCCAACAAAAAGGAATAACCCAAAGAGCCAATACAATAGCAACACAACAAGCAACACAAGATGCCTTAAAAGAATTATTCAAGGGAAAAATTATGCGAGAAGAAAACACAGATAGTCGTCCAAAGAATATTTGATAAAATATTTATTATCAAAGCTTTTTCCCTCTGGATTTATTCTCTGAATATAAGTGAACAACATAAGAGAAAAACAGTTCTCGACAAAGGCCAAAAGATCATGAAAAACTCTATTCCTGACTCCAAGTTCTGTTGCTTATGGCTGAATATCCATAAATATACTGTTGCTATAATAATATAACAAAAGGTGAAAGGAAAACGTTTTAACGTCTTGACAATATGATCATATTTGTCTGCAAGACTCATTTTATGAAATAGCATCATGAGTATAATTCTCTAAATATAAGTTTCTTCTACCTTAATTATCATATAAAAAGAAATAAAGATAATAATAGAATTAGTGAATAGACATAACAAGGTGGCGACCAGCTAATAAAGCGATAAAGCCTAATGCAGGGAGGCAAATGATATAAAGGGAAGAAATCATAAAAACCATCCCTCCCTTTAATAACGTTGCATGCTCATTGATAAAGGTTGAGAAGGTTGTAAAACCTCCACAAAAACCAGTAGTAAGCATAAGGCGAACAGCTGGACTAACTCCTCCATTATCACTGGATAATGAGGAAAAACACCTATAAGGAAACATCCAAGTACGTTGACGACCATTGTTCCCAAAGGAAATGAACCAGCTATTGCCAACTGAGACATATTTCGAAATAACCATTCGAAGACTACCACCAACAAAACTTCCAATACCTACTAAGATAATATCCTTTATCATATCTAACGATGATTAGATTTCCCCATAGGGATTAGAAGACCAGATTAAAACCAAATCTGATACCATTCTTTGATATTCCTGAGGCATTCGTATAAGTAAGTCGACGAACGTAATCAACCTCCAAACACTTGAAAGATATTATGTACCCCGACAACAAACTCCATGTAAGGATCGCGTGTCATAACACGTGTATCGACAGGGAACTTATACAATTCTGTATCATTGGCATTCTGTGGTAAGTATGGGTTGTTCTTATCTGTTAAGTGTCCCCACATTCCTTTAAAAGGCAACATACTCACGCCACTTCAGTTTCTTAACGAGTGGAAGACGGTTGAATATCTTACCTTCTAAGTCCCATGCAAGATTAAACTGTGCATATCGGTCATTAAGGAATTCAAGTCCTTTCATAAGGTTGAACGTTCCTTGATGTTCAAAATAAGACGTGTTCACAGGAGGAGTGATAAGGAATTGGAATGGTACCTTATTCCATTGTGCACCACCTTGTACACGCGTATCAATGTGGCCCCAGCTACCTAACCAGAAACGCTTATAAATAGAAACCTCAGTAAGATTACTATTAAAGTCACCCCCCAAGAAATGCTTAATACCCATTGTATGCGTAACGTTGAACTCTGGCGCATCGAGATTTACAGTCATACGCTTTTTGCTTTGAGTTCACATAAGACTGTCCAGGACGATAATTAAAACCAAGGATAACCTCGCTCATACGAAGTTTATCTACCAGCGTACCATCCATCTTCTCATATACAAGTTTACCTGTTGGCCTGTTACTCTCTGTTCGAAGTTCCAAGCTTGTAGCCAAACCATAATCAGTCTCCCAATTAAAGTTTATCTTCTGACGATTAACAAAATACATCTGCTCAACCTTCACTGGGACGGAAAGTCATAAAGATATTATCCTTATTGTGCTTCAGATACTTATCTGATGGAGACTCTACGTCACTTGTTGATTCGAAAGAAATAGTACGTACAGGGAATTCTATTGGCTGATACTCTGGCTTATTGAATGAGTAAGTAACCTTAGCATCGTAATAACTGCGTCGTGACTTCGTACCATAAGCATAGTAACCCTCAAAGAACCAATGAGGATTAAGCTTAGCTGTCGTACGAGCAGAGGCACGCAAAGCGAATACCATCAACAAAGTTCCTTGAGATGAAAAGTATTGACAGGGCCGATATCAAACTTACTTGGCTTATCTTCAGAACCTGTTTCAATGAAGTTCTCTATCAAAGCCTTAGATGCAAATATCACCCACTTAAAATGCTTAGTATTTGCCATTCGCTTGATAAATGAGTCCATCCCAGCCTCACTCTTCGTCAGTTGCGTTGTTCTGTGTGCTGCCCAAAACTCATTATCACGCATCTTAGCATTGGTATCGTATATAATCTTTGCTTTACCCTTAAACTGTTTATCCTCGATAGGAGCAAAGGCATAGTTTCTCATACCAGTCGTACGAATAACAATAGCACGTTGCAGGAGGTCTGTCAGCTTTAACTCAGCAATCATGTTGTCTGTTGTCAAAGCCCATTCTCCATTGCTTAACTTCGTGAATTCCTGCTGAAACTTCATTGCATCAACAAAGTTAACACCTGTATTAGCTGGCAACTGCATATCACACTTCTTCACATGAAGCGAACTATCATTCAATACATATAACTCACCACGGAATCCAAAGTCCTGCTGGTTGGCTGGCATAAACTGCAAACGAATACACTGGTCCTGATTTACATAGACTGTATCGTCAATATAGAAATGATAGAATGAAATAGCAGTAGAGCCAATTGGAGAAGGAAAACGCTTCTGAAGCAGGTCAATATGGTCATCATAAAGATTGATATCCTTAAAGAGATCCTTCACAATCGTATTCAAAGCCTCACCCGTCTGTATAAGTTTTGAAATACCCTTAGTAGACTGTCCCAATACAATATCTTTCTCATCACGTGGACTCTTACGATAAAGATGCTGCGTAAGCGTCTCATCTACAGATATTGGAAGAATAAGTTTGTTATTATAAGGACAAGTCTCCACTTGATCAAGCAGCCAAGGAGCCTTCTTAAACATAGAGCCTTCAAGTTCATCAGGTGTAAGGTTATTAATAGCCATTGTCACCTTCTGATACTTATCATACTGATAGTAATCATGGTTTTCTAAGTGAGTCTGCTTTCTTTCGCAGCAATAACTCGCCTCATCAACTCTACTGCAGGATTATCCTTACGCGAATACTTATGACGACGTTTAGCCTTCACTACAATACCCTGCAACTGCTTAGAATCAGCGATAAGTGTCACCTTCAACTCTCTTGCAGTATGAGCAGTAATCTTAATATGACGTGGTTTATAACCTATTGCTGTGATAGTGAGTTGTTCACCCACCTTTCGTGCTATGGAGAAATGACCATTCGCATCACTTGAAGCACCTAACTTCAGATTACGATAGACAGCATTCGCATAAGGAATACTATCTCCCGTCTGCCAGTCAACCACGTAACATTGAAGTAGCGTACTATCTATCACTGCTGGTTTAGCAGCTATCTTAGCTAAAGAATCCATCATTTGCAGCAGTGAATCAGTCGCTATGACCATTGAGTCTGTTGCTGTACAATAACGAATCCTTACCTAACAATAAAGAGTCAATATGCATAACATAAGGCTTTGAATTAAAATACAAAGGCTTAAATGTATATGCTTGTGCCGCAAATGAAACGAACAAAAAGAGGAGAGAAATTATTACTCTACCCTTTATCATTCGTAGTCCTTCTCTTGTCTTATCAAAGACAAAAGATGTATATGCTGTATTTATTTTGGCTCAATAATCTATTCATATCTTATTTTTAGTTTTTAGGATCAATGCAGAACAACTTCACTATTGCTATTTCTGCACTCAAATATTTCTCTAATCCCATAAAAAGGACTTTAGAAGAACTTCTCAAAGGATAGAGAAGATTACTAATCAAGTTCTTCATCTGCATCATATCCACCCATTTCTCGGATAGCATTCTTCAGCATTGTGTACTGTTCAAAGAGGTTATTGACAGCTTCCTCACCACGGGTAAAATCGTGCATTGGACTCTTGAGGAAGATACTCAAGAAACGCTGAATACCATAACGACCAGCCCTTGCAGCAAGGTCTGAAAGCAATGTAAGGTCAAGAAGCAATGGTGCAGCAAGGATGGAATCACGACAAAGGAAATTAATCTTTATCTGCATTGGATAACCCATCCAGCCAAAGATATCAATATTGTCCCATCCCTCCTTATCGTCATTACGAGGTGGATAATAATTGATACGCACTTTATGATAGATATTACCATAAAGATCGGGCTGTTCATCAGCTCTACAAATTGTTTCAAGTGTTGACAACTTACTTACTTCCTTTGTGTGGAAATTAGCTGGTTCATCAAGAACCAAGCCATCACGATTACCCAAGATGTTCGTTGAGAACCAACCAGCAAGACCAAGATTACGTGTCTTGATAATAGGAGCAAAGCCCGACTTAACCAATGTCTGACCAGTCTTAAAGTCCTTACCTGCAATAGGCATACGTGTTTTCTCAGCCAACTCCCACATAGCAGGTATATCAACCGTTGTATTAGGAGCACCCATAATAAACGGACAACCTTCTGTCAATGCCGCGTATGCATAACACATAGACGGAGCAATATGCTCTTTGTCATCTGCCTTCATAGCCGACTCCAATTGCTCAAGTGTCTTATGATATGCCTCGTCGTATGGTACATAAATCTCGGTAGAAGCTGCCCAGATAACAACTACACGCTCACAGCCATGCTCTTTCTTAAAGTTCTGAATGTCTTTCTGCAATTCCAGCACCATATCCCAGCGTGTCTTGCAGTCTTTAACATTGTCTCCATCCAGTCGCTTAGCATAGTTTCGGTCGAAAGCTGCCTTCAGAGGGCTTGATAGCCATCAGTTCCTCACGTACAGGTTCGATATCCTTTGCCTTCAACACTTCAGCATATACTGCAGCCTGATAAGCATTCTGAGGATACACATCCCATGTACCAAAGACGATATCGTCTAAGTTTGCCAATGGAACAATATCTTTGTAATGAAGATATTTCTTATCTGCTCCGCGTCCCTACACGGATTTTATCATATTGAGTCATAGAGCCGATAGGCTTCGTAAGACCCTTGCGTGTCATTAACACTCCAGTCATGAAGGTCGTAGCAACAGCGCCGCAACCAACGACCATTATTCCTAATCTGCCTTCTGCAGGCTTTACGTTTGTTTGCTTCATGATTAATACTGCAATATTTAATTAACGCATTAAAGCGGCGTATATTGTCTTAATATAGGTTGTAGTTCAACTAAATTCTTAATAACATAATCTGCCCCACACGTTGTTGGCTCTTCCGACGTCCACCCTTCACCTTTTAACCAAATTGTATGGCAACCCATTTCATGAGCTGGAAGTATATCTTTTGTGTAGCTGTCACCAATCACAACAACGTTCTCAGCCTTCTCATCCAAAGATTTCACAGCTAAATTAAATATCTGTGAATCAGGCTTTCGAACACCAACAACAGCACTTTCTGTTACTGTTTCAAAATAAGAAGATAAATCAAACTCCCCAAGAACAACCGACATATTCCCATAGAAGTTTGTTACCAAGCCTAACCTATGGTTCTTCTTTAACTCAGATAGGACTCGCCTACTCTCTGATATATTGGTTTTTACCTTCTCATAAATATCATTCAACAGAATTCTTTGCATCCGTTCAGCCTCAACCTTATCTGCCGCTAACCAGCCACAACTAAGTAAGTATTCAAACTCTATACTTAACTTATTCGTTAACATCGAGAAGAATGTGTCATGTACCTGTATAATAGGCAGCTTCCCTAAGGTACGCTCTGCATGTACATAGGCTTCACGAAACTGCTCTTCAGTCACAGGAATTTCATTCCTTTTTGTATGCATACCAAAGAAACTTGCCCCAATGACAACCTGCAGTATCAAGTGTGCCTCCAAAGTCAAAGAGAAGAGTTAATCTTCTCTCCTCACTACACTGAGAAGCGTGTATTGTTTCTGCTTTTAAAGATATATCGTCTAACTCTTTGTTCATTCTAAAATGGTTTAAGCTATAATAGATTATAATAGACTGTTATTCAACACTAAAAGATAAGCATTAAAAAGTATTTCTTCAATATATATTCAACCCTAATTATAGTCTAAGAAACATATTATTTACTCCTTTGGCATGAGACTTTTACATAAATCTTCATGCCGTTTGTGCATATAGATGTACAACAAACTATATAAACTTATCTCAAACACAAAGTATATCCACGGACAATTCAACAAACAAGTGACGTAGATAAGAATAGCACGACTATTGAACGAAAGAAAATTTGTAAAAGGCATCAGCGGTCTGCTACCAGCTAAGAAGCGATCTTTGAGCTCCTGTGGTACCTTATCTATTCCTCCGTACTTCTCAATCAATGCTGCATGAAACTTCTGAAAAGCAGGAGTTCTACGCTCCTGACTTCTACAATAACGTTGATAATTACTATGAAAAGCACGGTCCCAAAAGACACCCTTCTTTCCCTTCAAATCTTCAACAATAGCATGTTCGCGTTCGTATGAGTCAAGTTCTGAACCTTCTTTACCCTTCAAGAAATAAAGATGAATTTGTCGATAATAATCACTTAACGAACTTTGTGGGGAGTGACATAACAAACTTGCAACAGCTGCCAAACCTAATCCCCAAAAGCCCCACACCTCTGATGTGCCAGGCATTGGCTGATACCACAGTCGTAAGACAATAGCAAGATAGATTGAGAAAAACCACACATCGCCTGCAAAACCATCTAAACAGCGACCTTTCATAGACTGTTGACGAGTAAGCCGTGCCAACTGTCCGTCTGTTGAATCACAAAAGTTTGCTAACATCAAGAGAATAATTCCGATGATATTATGCAAGGTATCTGTAAAATAAAACATTACACCCGCACCAATTCCAAGGAAGATAGAAAGGATGGTGATAGTATTAGGCGTAACACCCAAGCGATGCCAGAACAAGGCAAATGCTAAACCGATAGGCCGAGTAAAATAAATATCAAGCCATTCTTCCGTGTCCATAGACTTGAAAGAGGCACGAAGTAGACTGAGAAATCCCATCTTACCATCTTGCCCTTCTCCCAAATAAGGCGAAAAGGGCTGAGCTGCAAAATGAGTGTTGTCCCTTGTTTGCTGAGCAGATGTTCTATTATTTTTGTTCTTCTTTTGTCATTGTATTCTGATTATTTATAAACAATTCGAGTTGAAGAATAATTGACTATCAATCAACTACGACTATTCATATCGTCCTTACACTTCTCGTTTAAGGAGGTTTACGAGAAGCCTCAACCTTCTGTTTCATCCGTCCAACGATAGCTTTTGCCGCTTCTTCCCTACATCTTGAGAAACTGGGGAAGTCATTAAAATCAATGATAACATAACTGCCATCTTCCCGTACTATCGCATCACCACCATAAATAGGCGTCTGTAATAAACAAGCTAACTTCTCCGCATCAGCTTGCAAGTTAGAAGATGAAAATGGATAATATTGTGGTTTACCATTCCTTTCTTCATCACCAAACTTTGTTTCAGTATCATCACCAGAATAATAATAACGGAAAAAGTCAGTATCTTCAACGCCATAAACTTCACAACGTCACCTTTCACATGTGCTTGTACCACGATGTTTATGATACCACGCTGCATAAAAGCTGATTTCACATTTTCAACTTCTGTCCAATCTTGACAGAAACAGACATCTTCTTTACTTTGTGCCGATGCATCAGCGCGCTTTACCCAATAACCATCATTACCTTCATCAGGTGGAAATGGAAGATGGTTTTCACGCATCACCTTATCTACATTACTCCTTTGACAAGCCCAAACACCAGCCGATGGATTAAGAACTTGTATGCCACTCTGCTCCAATTGCTCAAGACACTCTAAAGCCTTTGTGCTGCGAGCCATAGAAATAATTTGGCAATAGACATTTGCAGAATCTACTGATTCTGATGAAACGGACTGATTATAAGTACTAAAACGATTGACAAAATCAACTTCACTTATTATCGTGGTATCCTCTAACAGACTACCAACCTCTTGCAATACAGCTAAGTCTTTCTCCTCAGAGTTAGGTGAATAGCATAATGCACGTTGTATCAATAAGGTTTTCCCTTTATAATAAGGAGATAAGTTCTTTACCCCTTCATCAGCCTTTCTTATATCTTCTATATGGTCGATATCAAACACCTTTGTCAGTGGATAAGCTTCCATACGCAAACCTGCTGCAACCAAAGCACACTGAAAATTACGCATCCTGCTCTCAGCTTTTTCTATACACGATTCAAGAATATCAAGCGAAGAAGCTGTCAACCCATATATACCTGCAGAAATAAAACGAGAATCTACTTGTGCATTATCGTAATAACCATTAATCCGCATGACATTGTCAACACCAACATAAAGCGGTTTTTCATCATCAATATAATCTGTAACACCCATCAAAGCGGCTGTCCCATGTGCTATCTTATCTTGAAAGGATAAGACGTAATCGTGAAACTCACTTTCATCAAAGATAGTATCGACTGTTGTTAAGATAAAAGGCTCATCACGAAGGAAATGGCGCAACTCATAAAAGCTATGCATTGAGCTTGGAGTTGATTTTATGACAAATCGAAGTGGAACATGCAGTCCATTCAATCCTTCGTCTTGTATCATCTCCAGATGGCTTGCCACATCAAACATCTGCTCATTACAGATAACAACAATCTCCGTGGCATTATTTTCCATGAAAATCCTTATTAATCTGTCTATGAGCCGCTCTCCCCTTACCTTCACCAATGGTTTGGGTTCGGTGACACCTTCTTGAGCCAGTCGTGAACCATCGCCAGCTGCAATAATTGCGAATTTCATCCCTGCAAAGATACATAATTCTAAGGAGATAAGACCTTTCTCGGTAACGTTTTTTTCTACTTAAATATAACCCCAAAAAGAAACTTTTATAATACTTTTATCGACTTACAAGCCTTAATACTAACTAACCCCTCTGAAAGTGACAGAAGACAAATAAGATAAATAAAATAATAACAGCCTCATTGAGTAGATAAGAGCACGAAGAAATTTTATTACAAAAACAAGGAGAAAAAGAGACTTAATAACAGCCTAAAATCAGTATTTTTCAACTACTACTGTAACCAAAAAGGCTATCAAACAATTACAAGACCGTAAAGTAAAAGATGCCTAATTGGACTTCAAAAGGGCGTTAGTTAGACCTCAAAAGGGCATCTTTTTGCAAGCCAATTGGGCGTCTTTTTCGAAGCCTAAAGGGCACATATTACTTTTTAATAGTTAGAAAAATTTATTACATTTAATGAAATACATAGTTCTCATAAAAGTAAAATATAGGTTTCAATGATATACAAAAGAAGACATCGTTAGCATCTTTAACTAAAAATAAAAAGCAAAAATAATAATCGAGAAAAAAAGCGTTTTTAGATACATAAAAAAATAAAAAAACAGTAGAAAACTAAGCGAAAAAGGCAGATTTAAAAGGTCATTATAGTTAATTTTATGTTAAAGCGTGAGCAATCTAAACAAAAAATTTGCTTGTTTGAATATTATATCCTATCTTTGCATATATAAAATTAGAGGATGACAACAACATCATAGCACAGATTGTTAAAAACAAAAGAAATAAATCCTCTATAAATATTCACAAGCCAAGTTGAGATTTAAATTTGACTTGTATGAGATGAAAAGAGGTTATAAAAGAACTATTTTTACTAAGGACACCAAAATATACATAGCTACTTAGTTGCGTTAACCACGCAGGGATAATTCACGCAAGTAAGAGATTGAAATACATAGGTTAGTTTTTAAGGTGAAGGATAACAAAATTGTCACGAGTCCTACACAGCATATCGCTGGGATATCGAAGACATTCAGTCAGTCCTGATTTCACGTCGGTGAAATCAGGATTTTTTTATTTGAAATATTTTGTTTTATCCGTGAAAGTACCTAAATTTGTAACCATATATGTTTAAGAATAGATACAAGCGGTTTGGCTGTCTGCTGCTTTTTCATCCTCCTTATAGGAAAAGCTATGGCACAACAGCCCTTGACCTTTGAATTAGAACGTGTCAACGATTCGCTTTCATGGCTGTGCCTATACCCTAAGGTGCAAGTAAATACAGAGCAGAAAGGACACAAAAACAAGTGGAAAACCAGAAAAGCAATTGCTAAATGGAAACTTCCCTACCCCTGTTTATCAGCTGGCGACAGGAGATATTAATGGAGATGGAAAGGACGAAGCAATCGTTGGGGTTATCAAACCGACTCGCTTCTACCCACAGCCTGCACGTAGACTCTTCATTTTTAAGCAGATAAATGACAAAATACGCCCCATGTGGATGGGGTCGCGAATGGGTGGAATACTATGCGATTTTTCGTTTTGATTGAACCATACGTACGTACATTACAAGCAACCACCGATGATAAATATGTTGTTGCAGACTATGTTTGGGACGACTTCGGACTTTCTTTCGTACGCTTTTTAACTGAAGCTGTTAGCCACGAAGAAGCGTTAAAACGATTTGTTGCAACGAATAAAATGTAAAACATAACTATTAAAAACTAAAACAAGATGAAACCACAATCCCTATTACAAGCTAATGCAAAAAGAACGCATTCAGAACAGTAGCTATTGCATTCCTGTTTTTGTTGTTCTCACCTACTGCATGGGCACAAAGTGAAAAGACAGATGGCAGCAGAGGTGATGCCTATATTGAACGTACAGAGGAAAAGAAGACTCCTCTTATTCTCCCTGGTACTGGAAAAATAAATATTGAAAAATTGAAGGGTAAGATTGATACGCAGATGGACATCTCTAAACTCAATCTTGTAGAACTACGTGCAATCAGAAACGCCTTTGCTGCAAGGCAGGGATACCCTTTCAAAGATGCAACCTTACGTGCATTATACAATACAACAACATGGTATAACGATGCACTTTGGGATGTCTATGAAAAAGAAGAGACCCCTGGTAAGAAGTTCTCACCACGTTATACGAAAGAACAACTTGCCTTTACAGAGCGCATCCGTGCAAGAGAAGCTGAATTACGAAAGCTGAACTTTAAACCAGCGAATAGTAAGGACGTGGTGAATATGAAGAATCTTATCAACCCTTTCCAGCTGAAAGAGTTTGACCCAAAGCTATATAGCATGTTGGGACAGAATGGTTTTGCAATCGTTCCTGCCGAACATAATCAGCTTTTCCACGTATATGAGAAGAATGATTATGCTGATTTCCCAAGTTTCGTAACTACCGACCTCTATCTACAACTTTTCCACCTCTATTTTGATTGTGTTCTACGTGATGTAGAGGAGAAGCACTTGGACTCCCTAATGATTGTCTTTTCTTCCAAAATGGGAGCAGAGATGAAGACACTTACAAGCAGTCAGAATGCAGATATAAAGGCTGCAGCGGAATATGGTCAGGCATGGTTTGCCGTCGCATCTTGGCTCTTTAGTCATGATAAAGCACCAAAATCAATGGCTACACTGAATGCCCCAGAAGCATACAAGAAGATGGTAATGGAAGAAATTACTAAGTCTTTCGAGGCTGAAAATGGATATTCTGAGATGCTTGAATATGACTCTCAGACAGGAATGTTTGCTTATTCGCTCTTCCGTCCACGTGGTCACTATACCCGTTCTAAGGTTTGTAGTCGTTACTTCCGTGGTATGATGTGGTTGCAAACAGCCCATTTTGGTACGGACAAACCTGCTAAGATGAAGCAGATTGCACTTATTGCCAATATCTTCAACCAACAACCAAAACTTAAAAACCATATACGACAAGGTAAGTGAACCAATCACTTATCTTATGGGAACACCTGATAATGTTACCCTCATACAAGTTGCAGAACTTGTTAAGAAGATGAACTTACCTATAGAAAAGCTATTATCTTCAAATAAAGACATGGGTAAACTGACAGCAAACATTGAAGCAATAGCAAAGAAACAGACACGTATCGAGTTGAAGAAAACACATGGAACCAAATATGTTGTAGATATTATGCCGCAGCGTTATCAACCTGATGCAGAGGCATTGATAGCTACTACGGATCAAGATAGTCCCTATCTCTCTCCGCCCATGTCCAAAGGGACTCGACTGGATGGCTGTCATGGGATTGCCAGGTGCCGAACGTATTCTCATGGACGAGCTGAAAGAAGCACAGAAATGGAAGAATTTTCCAAAGGCATTAACCACTGCTCGTAAGAAAGTTGCTAATACTCCTTGGGAGGCTTGTGTAGCAAATCAATGGATGTACACGCTCCAGTCATTAGGTGATACCGCGCAGTCGCTTCCTTATTTCATGCAGACACCACAGTGGCAGAAGAAGAATTTGAACACAGCACTTGCTTCTTGGGCTGAATTAAAGCATGATGCTATCCTCTACGCAAAGCAGCCTATGGTGGCAGAGTGTGGCTCTGGAGGTCCTGAACCACCTGTCGTAAAGGGTTATGTTGAGCCTAACGTGAAGTTCTGGGAGAAAGCTATTGCACTCGTAACAAGAATGGATAAAGTTCTCACCACTTACGGATTACAGACTGAAAAGGCAAAGGCTGTATATGAACGAATAAAGGAAATGGCTGAATTCTGCCGTGATATCAGTAAGAAAGAACTGAATGGAGGGAAGATAACTGACGAGGAATACAACCAGATTGAGATTATTGGTTCGACCGTAGAGAACATCTCTTTGGAGCTTGTCAGCGAGGATAACCAGATGTTGCAGGGATGGTCTGATGTGGTAAGTACCGACAAGAAGGTTGCTGTTGTTGCTGACGTCTTCACAGCTGCAGGTGAGAATGTTGCCATAGACGACATGTGTGTACTTTATGAAGGTGTTGGTCCTGCCTACGAAATATATGTTGTAGTAGAGATTGATGGCTCGCTCTATCTTACACGCGGCTCTGTTTTCTCTTATCGTGAGTTCACTCGTTTGATGTCAGATCCACGCATGACGGACGAAGAATGGCAAGAGGAATTAAAGAAGTCACCAACAGGTGGAACGCCATCATGGATGAAAGAGATTATAGCTCCAGTAAAAGGAATGAGTGCTGATGATGAAGAGACCTTCTATAGCTCGGGTTGTTAAAGTTATTATATGCTTTATTAACTCCTATCCTACTATCTTTCAGTGGGATAGGAGTTAATGATACAGACAAAAAGAAGTCTACTTCTAAAGAGGTAGACGACACCTTACGTATCGTTATTACAGGTGACCTTCTACTTGACAGAGGGGTAAGACAGAAGATTGATATGGCAGGAGTTGATGCTCTTTTTTCATCTGGTATCGACTCGTTGTTCCAATCTTCCAACTATGTAATTGCTAACTTAGAATGTCCAGTGACCAAAATAAGGGAACGAGTGTTCAAACGTTTCATCTTTAGAGGAGAACCTGAATGGTTGCCTACACTCCGTCGTCATGGCATAACGCACCTCAACTTAGCCAATAATCATAGTATTGACCAAGGAAGAAATGGACTTTTAGACACACAAGAACAGATTAAAAAGGCAGGAATGATATCTATCGGAGCTGGTAGAAATATGGAAGAAGCAGCAGAGCCAGTACTCATTTCTACAAATCCACGCCATGTTTGGGTAGTTTCATCTCTACGCTTACCATTAGAAAACTTTCTCTATCTTCCTCAAAAACCTTGTGTTAGTCAGGAGAGTATAGATAGTCTTATCATGCGTGTTGAACGTTTACGCGCAGCAGATAAGAATTGTTATATTCTCCTTATACTACATTGGGGATGGGAACACCATTTCAGAGCTACTCCACAGCAGCGTGAGAATGCACGCAAACTAATAGACGCAGGAGCTGATGCCATTGTTGGACACCATAGTCATACAGCTTCAGACAATAGAGACGTATCGAGGAAAACCGATTTATTATGGTATTGGAAACTTTATCTTTTGACCAAAAGAAAACCAATGAATTCACGGGCTTGTGTAGTGGAGTTATCCATTACTGCAGACAAGTGTAAAGTAAAGGCTTTACCTATAGAAATCAAGAACTGTGTACCCTACCTTGGCAAATAGCTTTTTCAAATTGTACTTATTTCTCACTTTTGAATAACTTTTCAGCGAAAAAGTTTGGAAGTTTACGTTTAAGTATATACTTTTGCAGCAGGTCTGAGGGTATGGCTTTGCACAAAGCTATACCATAAAGCAAAATGAAAAAGTAAACACAATATGAAGCGACAAGGACAAGCACTATCGTTAAAGAATCTAACAAAAAGCAATGTGTGGGACATTCAGGAAAACGATGTCTTCCGCCTTTGGGCACAAGCAGAACGTGACGCCGATTTAAGGATAATGAGCGACACCATATTGATGTAATCAAAAGTGCCTTTACCATAGAAGAAGTTAAGGTTGATAAGCCTGAAGTTATCAAGAAATACGAAGAACGTGGCTGCCAAGTTGGTCAAGTTAGACTTGATGAGGGTACCACTGTAAAATGGGCTTTAAAGAAAAAATCAATCCAACGTATTACTGATTTAACTTGGGAAAATATCCATCATATATCTGCTCAGAAGCTAATTGAGGTTCTTGAGCGCAACTTTGGCGGTGGCTGGGAAAGCCTTCCACAGAGTGTACAGGATATTATCTTGAGTGGATTTGATATAAGTACAACCACCCTTCCAACAGCTCGCTTGAAAAACCAGGTGGTCTTTATGAAAAGAAGGTGGCTGATGGTTTCGAAGTCCTTGAGATTTCTAAGGGTTCATGGACAGAAGCAATCTTTGCGAAAGAGAAGCCTATTTCAGCTGTGACCACAACAAAGCTTTCATCACTTGAGGAGATGGAAGACGAAGATCTCTTGAAGAATCTGGATGATGAGGACGATATAATGCCTGAAGATAGAGAGATAGAGATGATGAGGACGATGAGGATTTCGATGAGGATAAGCTCACGGAAGAAAGCTATCGTACCACTTTCGATACCAACCCAGAGGAACTCGAGATGCAGGCCGATGAGGTTGGAGAAGATGTAGACTTCTAAACAAGCATTACAAGCATATTAAGTGATTAAGTAAATCACTATTAAGAAAAGACCCAATCACTTTATGTTGATTGGGTCTTTCTTACTCTCTAACTTTAATCTTGTTCTCGTTATCTTTCCTAATTCGCATCACCAAGCTACAAAAAGCAGCAGCATCGAATAGTTTCTTTTAGTGCTTTTTAGCCTTCTCAGCCAAAGCCTGACGACGAGCGTTCTGAATCTCGAGAAACGAGCATCCATACTGCTGTCAAACTCCTGGTTCTTAATAATTAACCTTTCCATAAACGTATTGTTATCTTAAATACTTAATCGGATACAAAGATACATTTTCCAAGTAATTATAACAAATTTATACGTCTTTTTTGAACTTATTTTCAGTTACTTTTTGATTATAATCAATACCGTTGATTTACATCAAACATATATCTATATCGTAGCAAACACAACGAAAAAGATTGGCTATATCAAAATTATTTCCTACCTTTGCACCAAATTCACAAAGAAAAACAGTAATAACCGCAGAACCAAAGGGTTCCGCACAAAGAAGAAAGGATAACATTATGTTGACATTTGGTATTGTTACTATCGTTGCAGCCGTAATCGCAGAGACATTGATTGTTTCAAAGAAGATTAATCTTGATTAGTAATTATCAAGTAAACAAAAAGACCAGAAATTAGAACATGACGCTGTTAAAAAAACAATTAACAGCAGATAGATAAAAAGAAAAAGCCGGTACATCAAACGATGTGTCGGCTTTTTTCTTTGTTTATTATAATTCATAATCTAACAATATACTACTCTCAACTCTACAACATATTACAGAATCTTTTTACCCTAAATATCAGTGATATTAACCCATAACACACATGGTGTTTACTATCCGCACATGTGGTGTTAAGCACCAACACCACATGTGCTAAGCACCAATACGTTGATAAAGTATAAAGAAAAAGACAGTGATAGTTCTTCTTATAAAATTGTTTAAAGCCTCAGAGAAAAGGTATCTTCACTTATCTTTTTAATAAAAGATTAGCTTCCAACAATCAGTTTGCGCTAAAGGATATTAAGATCAGCAAGAGCTTTCTGTGCTATAACATCAAAGTCTTCTCCTAATTCGCAGAAACTTAGAACACAATTATATGCTGCATGTCTCAATGGTAGACTCTCACCTGCCAACGTTGTGTGTGCTTGATCAAGAAACTCATTAATCCCTCGCTCATTAGGTTCCATACCACGAGCAAACAAACGAGCAAGCAACTGATAGCCACAAAGCTGATACATATCACGGTTTGAAGCTATCCACTTGTATGCCAAAGCTGGTGCAAAGTCAAGATACTGAAGAAGATTAAATGCCAACAACTCAGCCATTTCCTGTGTACGAAGGCATTCCATCCATACTTCCACAAAGTCTTCATCCATCTTCTCAGCTGGCATAATAAGCGTAGCAAGTACCTGACACTCACGAATATCCTCTTTCCATAGTTCTATTGCAAGTTCATAATCCTTACCATATTCAGCTGCCATCTTCTGCAAATCAGGAATTGGCACTCCCCAGTTTATCTTATACGTAACACCCTTTTGACGCATAGAGTGCGATGCAACTCCATTCATCAAGAGGCGAAAAGACTGTTTAATCTCTTTCAGTTTCTCGTGTATCTGTTCATTCATTATCCTATTAATCTATATAAATTGATAAATTCTATTATGGCTTTTTCTATACCACAACAGTTTAATTATTAAGTATTTGAACACCTATTGATAGTTGATATTAACCAACTAAACTTAACATTAAGAAGCAATCAATTTCCGAGATGCTATACATCGTCAATGTATCTGCATCACTACGGAACTCTTCCAATAATTGCTCCCTACTCTTTCCACTCTTTACCATCCATTCACGGAACAATTCAACAGCACATTGAACATTACCCATAGCCCACTGACAATAGCCTGCATTCAGATAATCCTCATGTGCTGGAGTTGATGCAAGGAGAGTGTCATACAACTGTGAAGCCTTATCAAGACTATTATCCGACAGCATTGCCCACGCAAGAACACGCTTCACATTCATGTCTTCTGGATATTGATAGTCAAGACGGAACAACTCTTCACGCACCTCGCTTGTCCTACCTAACTTCAAAAGAGCGACACAACGATTCATTGTGTAATTCTTATGACCTGGTTCTAATTTCAGCAACTCGGTATATACCTCTTCTGCTGTCTTATAATCCTCTGCGTCAAGTGCTGCTCTTGCTTTTCCTTTCAGTGCCCACTGGTTATCAGGCTCAGCCTTCAACGCATAATCAAAGAACTGATAAGCAAACTCAGCCTTACCCATATTGATATTTGTATAACCCATTAAGATGGCATATCGTGGGTCTGCACTCTGGAAAGTAGTGAGCAGTTCTGCAAGTTCCGTCATCTGCTGATGCTTATACAAATGTGAAGCCAAACGCAACTTGACATCATCGAGCCCTGTACCCATGAAGGATTTATACGTAAAGAAGAAGGTATCAGCAACAAAGTCTCCCTTACCATTATCCTCAAATGGATTAATAAAATCATTAGCTGTATGATAAAGGCGGAAGAAACGATATAAGTCTTGTAAGTAGGTACGACGAATACTGATAGCATCTTCCGTATCATCACTTTCTGCAACGGACCTAACATAGCGTCAGAACCAATTGCATCTTTTAATATCAGCAGGTAACTGATTGATAATTTGTTCTAAAGCAAAAAGCAAAAGAGTATCTATCCGACTCACAGAAATTACTTCTTTCCATAAGCGTATTCAAAGAAACTTCGTGTCGCCCTAATTTTATTTATAACAGAGCGTAAAGCAGGGTGATTCAAGTAGAAAGGAGTAAACCAATTCACCATATCATTGAAGAAAGGGAATCGCTTCATCTGACTGAAACCACCAAAATAGATATCAGACCCTTGCTTCTGCATATCCATCATCTTACGTACTTTCTCTTCCAACTGCTCCATGCGCTTCTCATCTGCATCTTGGTGAAGAATGCTCTCTATCGCATCTTCTTCCTTTTCCATAATTCCAAGTCGCCCTATTGTCAGATTAGAGTTACGCATGATATCAGGCATAATATCACGTTGAATCTTGTCATTATCCTTCTCAGCATCCTTACTATAGAAGAACTGAATCTGTAAAGTCAGTAATTCACGAGTGATGGCAGGGTTTTCACAGAGCTCACGTATCATCGCATCCTGCTCTGGAAAGATATCCATTCCTTCAAAGACAGCTAACACCCAGCCCACCAATGCACGCTGTCTTACATGCTCATCCGTAGCTTTTTGATATACATTGACAAGTGTTTTGAACTTATTAATATCAAACTGATTCATTGCGCCAAGGCTAATTGCACTTACAATAACCTGCTCGATCAGTTGACACAACAGTAGGAGAAAGAAGTAACTCTGTATAGAATTTACAATCATCATCCGTCCATTGGCACGATGTCCATAAGGCACTGAAAAGACGATTCATAAACGATTGGTGGCGATCATATAGCTCAGTACTCTTCTGCTCTCTCATTTCTTTTGGTTGAAGTGAGAGCATAGCAATGTCTGAAACAAATGATTCTAACACCGTACGAACAAAGTCATGGCTGGTATTCAGGTGGTCGATTACTCTAAAAGAGTTAACGTATGCACTAACATTCTTGCACCTCCAACTGATTTCAAGGTCGGCAGCAACACGGTAAAGTCGCTGCAACAATGTATTGTAGAGTGACTCACGATGACTATCTGAAAAGCCCCTTCCCATATAGTCTACCATCAACTGATAATCAGTTTTGATAGCTTCAAACTCACTATGCCCCATGAGTGATGGACGCTGAACATAAAGTTGATCTAACACCTCAATAGCATTACTCAACCTTCTGTCCATCAAACTGTTTATAGCCTTGCTAAGAATCTCTTCTACATTCACAACCCTACTCCTTTATTTAATTACTATTCAATTCTTATTTATTAACCTTTACCGCCACTAAGATAGTTGCGAGCCATGAGCAAGTTTGCCTTACGTGGTGGTCCAATCTTCGTATATTTAATATCAGGTAGTGCTCGCACGACAGCTTCATCAACCTTCATATACTTCTGAATCAGGGCAGAATAATACTTCACACCGTTCTTGTTGATTTGCTCTACAGCCTTATCATAAGCCTCTGCAAAGGCGGCTTCTTCATCTTGACGACGCACTTTATCCATTATAGCCACCACACCAAGGTGTACACCCGCATCTTCCGAATTGAAAAGGGAGTTATTATCTGTTGACAAAGCCTTTGTTATCTGCGGTTCAGCAAACCAATAAGCATCTATCTCATGATTCTGCAACATAGCAAGTCTCACCAATACATCATTAATCTGCACACGGAAAACTTGATACTTAGGCTTAGCCTTCTTCACCGCCATATCAGTCAGAAGGTCTGTTCCAGAATAACGAGTCATAGCAACAATCTTATCACTTAGGTCAGAGAGTTGCTTCAACTTCGAGTCCTTGTCAGCAATCAGTTGCCAATTAAGATTCGTATCTGTCAGATAATGCATTAGTACCTTATTCCTATGCTTCAATCTTTCTGTACGAACAAGGTCACTGAAAGCAGCTTGTACACTTCCTCCTATCATAGCCGTATCACAATCCATCTGCGCATTAAACCCTACAAAGTCTAATGTCAACCTTAGCTGTATCATATACAAGCTATCCTTCAATAGATACGCCGGAAGACAATCCATCGTAGGCATCACAGCTATTTTATAAGCTTTCTGATAAGCTGCACGCTCTGCCAACTTCTGTGCCTGACGTTCAGCCTGCAGTTCTTTGTCGCTCTTACCACAGCTGACAAACGCAAGCACAGCCAGTATGAGCAGGTAATTAATACGTTTCATATAGTTGCAAAATTAAGAATAAATTTTTGTAACTAAGAAAATCTTATTACTTTTGTCTTACTTATGGCAAAAGGACAAGATAGCTTTCGTCTGCAGTAATTGTGGACAGGAAAGTCCAAAATGGATTGGAAAATGCCCCAACTGTGGGCAGTGGAACACATTCAAAGAGTTCCGTATCGCTGCTGATACGGGCTCACAAGCTGCACGTAATGCCGCAACAACATTGCGCAATGCAGCTTCTGGCGGCTCTGTTTCGGCTTTGGCAAACAAGCCACAACGCCTTCGTGATATCTCATCTCACGATGACCCACGCATAGATATGCACGATGGGGAACTTAACCGTGTATTAGGTGGAGGCTTGGTACCGGGTAGTATCGTACTACTTGGTGGCGAACCCGGTATTGGTAAGAGTACGCTGACACTGCAGACAATACTCCACATGACGCAACATGTACTCTATGTCAGCGGTGAGGAAAGTCCTCATCAGATAAAGATGCGTGCCGAACGAATTTCAAAGGACATTTCTGAAAACATCATTATCTTGTCGGAAACATCCTTAGAACATATCTTTGAGCATATACGTGACGTACAGCCAGAACTTGTAGTTATCGACTCTATCCAGACCATCTCAACGGAAGACGTTGACAGCAGCCCTGGTAGTATCACTCAAGTGCGCGAATGTGCATCAGCCCTTCTACGCTTTGCCAAGACAAGTGGCGTTCCTGTGACTTTCTCATTGGGCATATCAATAAAGAAGGAAGCATTGCTGGACCAAAGATATTAGAGCATATTGTTGACACCGTAATTCAGTTTGAAGGCGACCAACATTATATGTATCGAATCCTCCGAAGCATTAAGAATCGCTTTGGTTCTACGTCAGAACTCGGTATTTATGAGATGGAACAGCAGGGACTTCGTGAGGTTAGCAAACCCTTCCGAACTTCTCCTTACAGAAGATCATGAGGGACTTTCGCGTTGCTATCTCGAGTACTATCGAAGGTGCACGCCCTTTCCTCGTCGAGACACAAAGCACTTGTATCATCAGCTGCCTATGGAACTCCCACAGCGTTCTGCCACAGGCTTCGATCAACGCCGCCTTAACATGCTCCTCGCCGTCTTAGAGAAACGTGTCGGTTTTAAGCTGATGCAGAAGGATGTCTTCCTGAACATTGCAGGTGGTTTACGTGTGACAGACATGGCAATGGACCTCAGTGTTATTGCTGCCGTACTCTCATCAAATGTTGACACACCGATAGAACAAGGTTGGTGTATGTGTGGTGAGGTCGGATTAGTGGTGAGTACGGCCTGTCAGCCGCATAGAACAGCGCATTGCAGAAGCTGAGAAGTTAGGTTTTAGCCATATCATTATTCCAAAGTATAACCTTTCAGGTCTTACAGGCAAGTACAATATACAACTTCATCCCGTAAGAAAGGTTGAAGAAGCACTTAGAGCATTATTTGGCTAAAATAATAATGATGACTTTGAGGCAAACACTCAAAACACTCTACACCCCGCTTTTGTAATAAAAATTCAGTACCCAATACTCTAAGTGGTGCTTAATTGGAGTTGAATTAAGGCTTAATTGGCTTTCAAAAGATGCCCTTTTGAAGTCTAACTAACGCCCTTTTGAAGTCCACTCACACCTCTTCGAATAGACACTTATAACTCCTTTATAACAAAAGAGTTACAAAGGCGTTCGAAATGACATTTTTGGCTATTTTTTTAAGTAAAAACAAGGAAGTAATGTAAAGATAATTCAGCATGCAATAAATGTAAATTATAGCATATAAAGAATAAAACCGTTTCTTCCGAAATATGGAGTGACAAATTAAAAGTCTTATATAATAGGCACACAGAGTCACGGAGGGACTGAGGTAAACGTCATGTCACGGAGGTGCCGACTGCACAAAGAGCGACGGAGGTGTATCGTACAGATTCTTTGATAACTATTTTGAAAATAAACGCTTTTGTATATAAACTGCTAATAGAATTGGCTAACAAACTCCGTAGCTCTATGCACCGACGGTGCCTCCGTGGCTTCCATTGCTTTGTTTAATAATCCTCCGTCCTCTCCTTTGCTCCGTGTGACATTGCTTCAAACTCTAAACACAAATGGCAAACCTTATTACTCCAAAAATCCTGAAGCCCCAGAAAATCGTCCGAACAAATACAAACGAAGAAAGGCAGTAGCCGACGGAATAAACCGTTGCTACTGCCTTTGATATTTTCTTTTTAAACTATCGCTTTAGAACTTAGCCATCTTGATAGCATCTATCGCACATTCGTCACCCTTGTTTCCAAGTCTACCACCACTGCGATCCTTAGCCTGCTGTAGATCGTCTGTTGTGAGAAGACCATAGATAACAGGAATGTTCTGCGATGCGTTAAGGTGAGCAATACCGTATGTAACACCCTCACAAATATAGTCAAAATGAGGTGTTTCACCACGAATGACACTTCCAAGAATAATAACAGCATCAAAACCGTCGTTCTTGGTCATCATCTGTGCACCATAAATAAGTTCAAAGCTACCAGGAACAGTCTTAATATGAATATTCTCTGGAATAGCACCATGCTTCTCGAGTGTCTTTACAGCACCATCAAGCAAGGCACCAGTAATCTCCGGATTCCACTCAGCTACAACAATACCAAAGCACATATTACTTGCATCTGGTACACTCTGTGCATCGTAGTCGGATAAATGATGAAGTTCTGTTGCCATGACTGCTTAGTTAGAAGCACGCTCAATATACTTGTCAATATCCTGATAGATAGGAGAGTTGACGTATGTCTTCTTGATATCCTTGTAAATCTCAAGTGCCTCAGCCTTCTTGCCTTCGCTCTCGAGGAGGATACCAGCCTTGCGCAATGCTAAAGGAGCGATGCTGAGGTTGGTATTATCAGCAGCCTCAGAGTTAGCCATCTTAGCAGCCTTCTTGAAACAGTCAACAGCCTTAGCGTTCTGGTTGTTGTTTGCATAGATGTCACCGAGTGCCATCTGAGATGCTGGACTAATCATCTGGTCGCTGCCAGTGCTGAACTTCTCTGCATTCTCCAACGCCTTAGCCCAATTTGGCTTAGCCTGATGTGCATAGCAAAGCGCAACATAAAGGTTTGCGAGGTTACCAGCATCTGTGCTGCTGTAGTCGCTCTGCACCTTCTGGAAACCAGCAAGAGCCTGATCATACTGCTGATTATTGAAGAGTGTCTGACTCTTAGCCAACTCAGTGCTTGCCTCTGCCTCACGTGGAGCAGAAACATAGTTTTTGTAAAGGATAACGCCAGCAATAGCTACTACAATAGCAACGATAGCGATAAGCAAAGGCTTCTTGTACTTCAAGAACGTAGCCTCAGAATTGTTAAGGGTATCTTCGTATGTACCCTGTTCTTTGTTGTTTACCATTTTTACGTTATGATGTTTTTATTTTATTCTAAACTGTAAGGGTGCATTATAGCGGGACAAAAATTAATCAAAAAGTCGCATATATTGAAATTTATCAACGACTTTTTCTTTTTATTGAACGGAAATGAGTTAACTTTTGCAAAGAATGGAAAAGGAATAATATAGGGTTTAAAGGTTAATCGGATTAACTTAACTTTTTATTCTCTTAACAAAGAAGAGGCTGTTTTTTCACAAACTCTTTTTAGTTATAAGGAGATTCATTCACATTCATCTCCTTAATATTCAGGCAATAAAAATAAGACGATGCAATTAGAGAAACTATCCATTATAAACTATAAGAATATTCAGACGGCAACATTAGAATTGTCGGCTAAGCTTAACTGTTTTATTGGACATAATGGTGAAGGAAAGACCAATCTGCTTGATGCGGTTTATTATCTTTCTTTCTGTAAGAGTGCTTTTAATCCAAAGGATTCGGAAGTGATGCGCCATGATGCAGATTACTTTGTGCTGGAAGGTGATTACTGTACGGATGCTGGTGAGCATGAGCAGGTTTACTGCGGTATGAAGCGTGGCTCAAAAAGCATTTTAAACGCAATAAGAAAGAATATAAACGATTGTCACAGCATATCGGACTGGTACCATTAATCTTTGTTTCTCCAGCTGACGCAACACTCATTGAAGGAGGAAGTGAGGAGCGAAGAAAGCTGATGGACGTGGTTATTCTCAATACGACACACCTTATATAGAATCGCTTAGCCGATATAACAAGGCTTTACAACAGCGTAATAGCCTGCTGAAGCAAGAGGAAGAGCCAGATGCTACACTTCTGGAACTACTTGAAATGCAGATGGCTGAGCATGGTGAGGCAGTCTATAAGAAGCGTGCAGCCTTCGTAGAGGAGCCACCCCTGTTTTTCAACGTATCTATCAGACTATCTGCAGTGAGCGAGAGCAGGTTTCTCTTGAGTATGTTTCGCATTGTCAACGTGGTGACTTGTTAGACGTTATTCAGCGTGATCGTGCAAAAGACCGCATTATGGGTTATTCGCTTCATGGCACACACAAGGATGACTTAGTAATGAAACTTGGTGGCTATCCTATGAAAAGAGAAGGCAGCCAAGGACAAAATAAAACATACGTATTGGCTTTGAAGCTTGCACAGTTTGATTTCCTTAGACGTACAGCAGGCAATAACACTCCACTATTATTGCTCGACGATATCTTTGATAAACTCGATAGTAGTCGTGTGGAACAAATTGTGCGCTTAGTATCAGGTGATGACTTCGGACAAATCTTCATAACAGATACCAACCGCGATCACTTAGACAAGATTTCTACAAGGTAGTGGTTTCAATTACAAGCTATTCTCTGTAGAAGGTGGTAGAAATTAATGAAAGGGAAGGATAAGATATGTTCAGACGAAAGGTACAACCCTTAGATGACTTGCTCAACCAGTTCTTACGCCAAGAAGGACTTGAATCTCCCTATTACAGAAAACGTATTATTGCTGCATGGGACACGGTGGCTGGAGAAACTGTGGCACGTTACACACAAGAGGAAGTTTATCAAAATCAGACTCTATTCATAAAAATAACCAACCCAGCTTTTACGAGCCTAACCTCTGCATGATGCAATCTGACTTAGTCAAGAAACTTAATGACGCAGTTGGTTCAATGGTCATCTCTGAGTGAGAATCTACTAAATCAAGGTATTTATCATATAAATAACAACATTATCTAAACAGAGAAGTAATAAGGTAAATGCTTATTATTTTTCCTCTCTAATTACAACAGTTTACATTATTTGTAATTGATACAAATCAAGAAACGACATATTAAGGGAAAATATGCATAAAATATTTGGTGTGTGCGCAAACAATACTTACCTTTGCATCGTCAAAAGACAAATAATAGATTGTTTAGGTTAGTAGTAATAGATTTAGGTTTTAGTTATTTAGTTTAAGGTAGAACAAAAGAGATTGTTCAATAACACAAATAGGTTTTTAGTTTAAGGTTATTAAAAAGAATTGATTTAAGGGTAACATTGATGCAAGATGATTGGGGATTGCCGTGAGGCATGAACCAAAAATCACATAAAACAGAAATTTCATACATGAAATAAAAAGAGCATGATAGGTTTTCTATCATGCTCTTTAATTATAGTCAATATAAAAAGGGGCCTCAGTAGGAAAAAGGTGTGAAATTCTTTATTTGATATCTTTTTCTCTTTCCTTTGCATTATGGAAGATACTTATCTATATCATTTTAGCATCGTTGGTTCTCCCTAAGGATGTATTGAAATACTTCTCGTAGTTAAAAATAGAACCTAGTCCTTCATTATTGCGTATCCATCTTGATGAGAAGATGGAGAAAGAACTTTCCGATGACCTTCATTTTGAGTCTAAAGGCTTTATGGACGCTGTTGAGGTTACCGACTTTCCCTATTCGTGACCATAAAAGTTATTCTTGTTCTTCGCGCGTCGTCGTTGGTTAGATCATGCGTACAGGCAAGAGTTTCTCTCTCCTTTACAGATTGATATTACAGCCTCCGGTACTCGTTATTCCAAAGAGTTCGGAGCTTTTTTAAAAGAAACGTATGGAGACATCCCCAGTGACCTGCCGTACGCTTGAGGAATTTTATCATATCGATGGACATCAGTTTGAGAAACAATATAAGGAGGTGCTTAGCGGCTATAGGGATTGGGATCAGCTAGATCACGCTGAGGCCTGGCTTCTGTTTCCTGATAATATTGGTTCACATCTTGCTATAGATGAGACCGTCTCTCTCCAACGGGAGAACTTTATACGATAGTAACTAATAGGGATAGACATGGCAGAAGGGCTGCCTTTGTAGCAGATAGTTGCTGGAACAAAGTCTGAGAAGGTATGTGAGGCACTCGATAAGATAGATGAACAAAAGCGTGAGAAGGTCGAGGAGGTAACACTAGACTTGTCAGACAGTATGCGTAAGATAGTACGCCATAGCTTCCCTAAAGCCAAAAGAGTCATTGATAGGTTTCATGTTCAAAAGCTTGCCTGTGATGCTGTACAGCAGATGAGGATAGACTATCGTTGGAGAGCCATACGAGGAGGCAAATGATGAAATGGAGGAAGCCAAACTATAGGAAAGAAGTATCAACTGCACCTTTTGAGAATGGAGATACGAAGAAGGAACTGCTAGCCAGGAGTAGATATCTTCTGTTCAAGTCTTCAGAGAAATGGACAGATTCACAGAAACAGAGAGCCTAAGATACTCTTTCGAACTTTTATCCTAAGCTTTCAGACAGCCTATGGTCTGTGTCATTCCTTAAGAATGATTTTTGCCAAGAATACCATTAAAATGCAGCAAGGTTATTAATGGCTAAATGGTACAATAAAGGTGGAAGAGCAGGGTTTGATTCTTTCAATGTTATTGCAGCTACATTCTATGAGCATTATGATGATATCCTTAATTTTTACAACAATAGAGCATCAAATGCAGCAGAATCTTTCAACTCAAAAATAAAAATTATTCAGAACGAATCTGAGAGGAGTCAGGGACAAAAAGTTTTTGTTTAGAATCAAAAACCCATATGCATAATCCCCACCTTTTTCTCCTATTGAGCTACAAAAGGGCAGTCTCCTGCCCTTTTCTTATTACAATACTAAAACTTCTTAGGTTTAGATTCTCATTCCTTAAGAATCTCATTCATCTTCTGCTTTTGTTTCAATACGTGTTGGAACCAAAGGAAGGCGCAGAACATTCTCAATCATACCCATATCATTCAAGAGAGCCTTACAACCTGCTGGGTTACCATCTACAAAGAGAAGTTTATAAAGTTCTGTAAACTGATGATGTATCTTACGTGCTGGCTCATACTCACCCTTAAATTCCAAACGAATCATACGTGAGAACTCCTTTGGCAGTGCGTTACCAATCACAGAGATAACTCTACTGCACCACTTGCTATCATTGGAAAAGTCAATGCGTCATCGCCACTGATAACTTCAAAGTGCTTTGGCTTGTTCTTGATAATCTCATCAACCTGCTCCAAGTTGCCTGATGCCTCTTTTATGGCAACAACATTGGTAAACTCTGAAGCGATGCGAACGGTTGTCTCTGCAGTCATATTGACACCTACACGACCAGGCACATTGTACAATACAATTGGAAGAGGACTTGCCTTAGCGATAGCCTTAAAGTGCTGATAAAGCCCCTCCTGACTTGGTTTATTATAGTAAGGACAGATGCTAAGAATACCATCAATACCACTCCAATCAGTCGTTTTAATTTCTTCTACAACAGCAGCTGTATTATTTCCACCACAATATTTCAGGATTGGCACGACCATTAATCAATCGTTTTAATGACAGCGGTCAATTCATTTCTTTCACGTATGAGGCAGAGCTCACCAGTAGTAGCAAGAATGCAGAAGTCGCACCGTTATTCAAATGGTAGTTAACCAAATTTCGGTGGCTCATAATCAATACTGAAATCTTCCTTAAATGGAGTTTATCAAATGCTATTCAATCCATGAAAAACATTCTCGCAGTAATTATCGTCTTTTAAGAGACTCACGATAAAGACTCCTCAAGGAGTTAATGCGCAGTCCTATTCATATTAAACGCTGAAAACGCGCCTACCAATATCGTTGCAAATAGCTAAAATATTTATCAATAACCAAAGACTTTATCCTTTATCTTAGAGACTAAGCCATCATCTGACGTGAGCCAATCATAAGAATTTCATTCCAAGAAGCACAAAACAGCAGATCGATTGCCTTTTGCTCTTTAAATTTCTTTCTCTAAACAGTGACACATGAGAAACGTATAGAGAACAGAGCCACGACGCACCATTGAGACAATAGATGTCATTGCACCTGTAATGAGAGTGTATAGAAAATAGTAAAAGTCTGCCATTGATAGAATATAGATATGAGCAGATAGACCATTTCCATGAGAAACGAGTATGACGGTCTCTACTTCTTCCGCTGATTAAGTATATAGCAAGCAAACAGCACGTCATGACGCATTGATAGATATTATACCAACTCTGCGCCATCACATGCGATGGAGGCCCTCGCCGCCATTTCTCGTATGGGCTTTCATCAGATAATTTATCAAGCAGACCGCTGCGAGTTCCCCATCACTGCCGCCAACACCAAGAAGAATATCCACTATTATGCTTAAGTTCATACCCTTTTCTTACCGTGCAACAGAAACAGGGAAATAATGCAGACTGCTCAATCCATTGCCAAATATTAATCGTTCTCCAAAGACAAGCATTGCACCTACAGGTGTCATGACAGGACGTGGCATACTGGACTGACTATGTTATGGGAGTTGAGCAATAGCAAAATAACTGAATACCCAAGAAAGGATACAATAACGCTCTTTAGAATGATCCATCGATGCATCTCCCAACCACCAGCACCTACATGAAAGATACTGAATCGAGGTACATGGGTATATTGTGACAAATAAAAATCAATGGTAGAAAGATTGCTGAACAAAAGAGTGTGTTTGAGAAAGAGAGCAGAGTATGACGTCATTCTACGCAGAGAATACTTTCTCGATGTATCATAAAGTCCCAAACAATGCTTTTGAGACAAAAGCTAAAAAGAATCCACATAAGTTCTTTCATACTTCCCAAAGGAAAAGCGCATTACCAGGCATACTTTCACCTGTATCGCTTCTTGTTCCTCCATCAGCAATCTTTCAAAATTCATCTAATGAAAGACGTCCTCTTCCACTTCGACTCAAAGTTCCCAACAACAGCGTACCATATTGCGTGCGAATCGGTTATAGCTGTTATCACAAAACACCAATTTGTAACAGCATCATCTGTAGTCCAGCAAAACCTGCTCGTGGTAGGAATCATCGTGCTTCAGTAAGATCCTATAGATATTGTTTTAACATCCGCACCGTCCTACAGAAACATTTAAAGTCTCTCTCCCCTATCAAATAGGTCAGCCCTCATTCATCTTATCAAAGTCTATTGAGTAATGAAGCGCACACGAATACTGTGAGAAGGTTGTTT
>BNJU01004022.1_pt1 | contig 46684 bp, 87 predicted proteins | sample 8539281 | NCBI WGS metagenome assembly BNJU01 (sample SAMD00202456, study PRJDB9452) | human saliva metagenome | isolation source: human saliva | place: Japan
CCCAAAAGTTAGACAGAAAAAAATCTAACTTTTTGGGGTGTTTTGTTATGAAATTAACTTATGAGGATAAAGTCCAGATCTATGAACTTAGGAAGCAAGGTCATAGCTTCAAGGAGCTTTCAAAAAGATTTGGTGTAGATGTCTCTGGGCTAAGATACATGATGAGATTGATTGAACGTTACGGGATAAAAATAGTCAAGAAAGGTAAGAATTGTTATTATTCTCCAGAACTAAAACAAGAAATGATTGATAAAGTCTTACTGGAAGGTCGTTCACTTAGAAGTGTCAGCCTTGATTATGCTCTCCTAAATCAAGGAATGCTTTCAAATTGGCTGGCACAATATAAGAAAAACGGGTATACTATTGTTGAGAAAACAAGAGGGAGACCACCTAAAATGGGACGTAAGCCAAAGAAGAGATTTGAAGATATGACAGAATTAGAACGTCTTCAAGCAGAAAATGAGTACTTGAGAGCGGAGAATGCCATTCTAAAAAAGTTGAGAGAACTCCGATTGAGGGACGAAAAGGAGCAAGAAGAAAAACGGAAATTGTTCAAGGACTGGTAACAGAGTTTTCTTTAGATATCCTTCTAAAGATTATTAAGCTTGCCCGTTCAACCTATTATTACCACTTAAAACAGCTGGATCAAAGCGATAAAGATTATGATATTAAAGCTGAAATTCAGTCAACTTATACTGAGCATAAAGGAAATTACGGTTATCGTCGCATGACTCTAGAATTACGAAATCGTGGCTTCGTAGTGAACCATAAGAAGGTGCAGCGTCTGATGAAAGTACTTGGTTTAACGGCTCGAATTCGCCGTAAACGAAAGTATTCTTCCTACCAAGGAGAGGTTGGCAAGAAAGCAGATAATCTTATTCAACGTCAATTTGAAGCAACCAAACCAATGCAAAAGTGCTACACAGATGTGACAGAATTTGCCATTCCAGCAAGCAGCCAAAAGCTTTATTTATCACCAGTTTTAGATGGCTTTAACAGCGAAATTATCTCCTACAATCTTTCTACTTCGCCGAACTTAGTACAAATGAAAGCTATGCTAGAACAAGCCTTTACAGAGAACCATTACGAAAATACAATTCTCCATAGTGACCAAGGATGGCAATACCAACACGATTTTTATCATCATTTTTTAAAGAATAAGGGAATCCAACCATCTATGTCACGTAAGGGAAATAGTCCAGATAACGGTATGATGGAATCTTTCTTTGGCATTCTTAAGTCTGAAATGTTTTATGGTTATGAGAATACGTTTCAGTCACTTGAACACTTGGAACAAGCTATTGTAGACTATATTGATTACTACAACAACAAACGAATTAAGGTAAAACTAAAAGGACTTAGCCCTGTACAATACAGAACTAAATCCTTTACTTAAATTATTTGTCTAACTTTTTGGGGTCAGTACATTCTTGCAGGATTGTTTTTGATTATTCTAAACGACCATCTTTACGATAGACGATATCTGGTTGCCATGTCCATTTGGCACCGTATTTTTCAAGGAGATCAAAAAGCTAGCTTGAGGTCCCATGCTACCAGCCTTGTAGTCATGAAGTGGAGCACCATTTTCAGCCCAAAGCTTTTCGATACGGTCAATCAATTTCCAAGAAGCGCTAACTTCTTCCCAGTGGCTAAAGTTAGTTGAGTTATTGTTCAAAACATCATAGATCAGTTTTTCATATGGGTCTGGTGAAGCACCTGTTGCAGTCGCTTCTGTTCGATAGTCAAGCGAATTATGTGCAAGTTTGAACTCTTCTCCAACTTCTTTACCGTTAAGGCTGAGAGAGAAACCTTCTGTTGGTTGGATATAGATGGTCAAAATATTTGGTGCTAGTGGTTCTCAAATATTGAATCCATTTGTTTGAAGACAATGTTTACGTGTGTTCCTTTTTCAGTTAGGCGTTTACCTGTACGGAAGAAGAAAGGTACGTCACGGAAGCGATCGGTATCTACAAAGAAGGCACCTGAAGCGAAGGTTTCTGTCATTGATTCTGGGTTGACATTTGGTTCACTGCGGTAAGAAATGTACTTCATGCCATCAACTTTACCAGAACGATATTGACCACGGATGAAGTGCTCTTTAAGTTCCTCATCTGTAGGGTGGTAAAGATTCTTGAAGACCTTGATTTTCTCTGCGCGAATGTCATCCTTTGTAAAGCTTGCAGGCTTGTCCATAGCAAGGAGTGACAAAAGCTGAAGTGTGTGGTTTTGAACCATGTCTCGAAGGGCGCCAGACTCATCATAGTAGCCACCACGCTCTTCAACACCTAGACGCTCTGCAAAGGTAATTTGCACATTATCGATGTGCTCACGATTCCAAACATTTTCAAAAATCATATTGGCAAAACGAACCGCAAAAATACTCTGAATCATTTCCTTACCAAGATAGTGGTCGATACGATAGATTTGCTCTTCGTTAAAAGTAGCTAGAAGCTCTTCGTTTAGTTTGCTTGCAGTTTCATAATCCGTACCGAAAGGTTTCTCAACAATCAAACGTTCAAAGCCCTTACCGTCAACAATCTGCTCAGACTTGAGGTGTTTGGCGATGGTACCGAAGAACTGAGGTGCCATAGATAAGAAGAAGAGCTTGTTGTGTTCAGTTTGATACTTTTCATTTAACTCAGCCTGAAGTTTGCGCAATTCGATATAGTGTTCTGTATCATTGACATCGTGACTTTTGATAGTAAAAATGACTAGCAAAAGCTTGAGCCTCTTCTGCGCTATCTGCCAAGTCTAAAATAGATTCGACAACAACAGATTCGAAATATTCCTTACTCCAAGGTCTACGAGCAGTTCCGATAACAGCAAAATGATCAGAAAGATTACCTGATTTATAAAAGTCTAAAGAGTGAAGGATAAAGCTTGCGTTTAGCCAAATCTCCACTAGCACCAAAAATTGTAACAATAACTTTAGATGACATCCAGCTACCTAATTTCTATTTACTTTCCTAGATATCCTAGGCATGAGGAATCCCCATTTTCATACCCTTTATTTTATCATAATTTTCTAAAAATCCAAAAATTCCAATACAAGTGAGAAAAACTGCAAGGTTTACCTTGCAGTTTTTAAACGATGAGACCTTGTCTAAAAATTCTTTTAGACGAGGGTGTTGTGAGGTTATCAAAGATTTGATCAGGTGTACCATCTTCTAGGAATTCACCGTCGGCAGTAAAAGATAACTCGATTGGCAACCTTACGAGCAAATCCCATTTCGTGGGTTACGATAATCATGGTCATGCCTTGTTCAGCCAACTCTTTCATAACGTTCAGAACATCACCAACCATCTCAGGGTCAAGGGCAGAAGTTGGTTCGTCAAAGAGCATGATATCAGGGTTCATTGCTAAACCTCGAGCGATAGCCACACGTTGTTTTTGTCCCCCTGATAGACTATCAGGATTAGCATTTGCCTTGTCAGCAAGTCCAACCTTTTTCAAGAAGCTCCATGCCTAATTTTTCGGCTTCAGCCTTAGTCATTAACTTATGTTCTACAGGAGCGAAAGTGATATTTTCCAATACGGTCATATGTGGAAAGAGATTGAAGTGCTGGAACACCATTCCGATATTTTCACGAACATGGTCTACGTTGGTTGCTTTATCCGTCAAATCATAACCATTAACCGTGATATGACCTTTTGTACCTTCCTCAAGGAGATTCAAGCTACGCAAGAAAGTTGATTTACCTGAACCAGAAGGCCCTATGATACAAACAACATCTCCTTCGTAGAATTTTTGCTGAGATTCCTTTAAGGACTTTGTTTTTACCATATTGTTTATGTAAATTATCGACATCGATTTTTAATTTAGCCATTATTGAATCCTCTTTTCTAAGCGTTTTGCAAGTCTAGTAAGAAGGGTGATAATCACAAGATAGAAGACGGCGAGAATTGCATACATTTTGAAACTTTGGTAGTTACGTGCAATGATAATCTTACCAGTCTGGAAGAGCTCTACTAGCCCGATTGCAGATACAATAGTTGTATCTTTAAGTGCGATAACAAATTGGTTGACGAAGTTTGGAAGCATAAGTTTGGTTGCTTGCGGCAAGACAATCTTACGCATGGTTTTACTGTATGAGATTCCAAGACTTCGACTGGCTTCCATTTGTCCTATAGGAACAGCCTTAATACCACCACGAACAATTTCAGCAATATAGGCAGCTGAGTTTAGGGATAGGGCAATCGTACCAGCGACAAAGTCGTTGATTGGGCTTTGTTGGCCTGTAATGGATTCTGATAAAGTTTGGAATTCCCCAGAAGATGAAGGCGGCAAGAATCATTAGTGGAATACCGCGAATCACATCAACAAAGATCTCTGATAGAAGGCGAAGTGATTTATAAGGACTCACGCTAAACATACCAAAGATAATCCCAATCACGATCGCAATCGCAAACGAGATAAGGGCTAAGGCAAGTGTGATTCCAAGCCCGCTAAGGGAGTTGCTTGTAGTTGTTTTGGAGTAAGCCCCAGATAGTAGTTTCGTCAACTGTATTTGTAGAAGTAGTTGTTGCTCCGCTTGCTAGATACTTGTCAAGAATTTTTTGGAATTCTCCATTAGCTTTGAGGTTGGCAAGTCCCTTATTAAACATTTCGATCAATTCAGGATTACTTCCCTTTTTAACTGCAAAGGCAGTTTCTCCAATCGGAGTTCCTTCGATAGGTGTTTTTAATTTTTGACCTTGGCTGATAGAATATTTAAGCACTGGTTCGTCATCCATGACGGCATCAATTGCACCAGTGTTGAGGGCTGTCATACATAGATGAACCGTCAGCAAAGGTTTTGATTTTATAACCGTACTTGCTTTGGTTCTCCGTTAGGAAGGTTTGAGAGGCCGTGCCGTTTTTAACACCAACTGTTTTACCATTCAAATCTTCATAAGAAGAGATGGTGCTTGATTCTTTAACACCGAGAATGGTATTAGCAGTGTAGTAGGAATCAGAGAAGTCAAAGGTAGCTTTACGAGCATCCGTAACAGACATTCCAGCGATAATACCATCTGCTTGTCCTGCTTGAACAGCGCTGATAGCAGCGTCAAAACCTGGGTTGGTGATTTCAATTTCAAAACCTTGGTCTTCGGCAATAGCCTTGATCAAGTCCATATCGATACCAGTGTACTGGTTACTTGAGTTTTGGAAGACAAAAGGTGCAAATGATGAATCACTCGCGATGACATACTTAGATTTGGTAGTGTCAGATTTTGCTACTCCAAGAGTGAAAATAGGTAACAAAATTAGTAAAAAAATGCTAGGATTTTTCTTCATGTTTAGTCTCCTTTTTCAGAATATTTACCCATTATAGCAGAAACTAAAAAAAGTTGGCAAATATTTAGTGTTTTTATGTAAGAAGATATAACATTGTTTTTAGAACTGTTCGAAAGTTGAGAAGCAGTCAGTCCGTACTTTTTATGGTAAAATAGAAGGATAGAATATGTGAATGAGGCTTTTATGATCAATAGAATTACAGACAATAAATTTAAACTGGTTTCCAAATACCAACCATCTGGTGACCAACCGCAGGCCATTGAACAGTTGGTCGATAATATCGAGGGTGGAGAAAAGGCCCAAATCCTGATGGGGGCGACTGGAACAGGGAAGACCTACACTATGAGTCAAGTTATTGCTCAAGTCAATAAACCGACCCTTGGTCATCGCCCACAATAAAAACTCTAGCCGGTCAGCTCTATGGGGAGTTCAAGGAATTTTTTTCCCTGAAAATGCTGTTGAGTACTTCGTATCTTACTATGATTATTACCAGCCAGAAGCTTATGTGCCTTCAAGCGATACTTATATAGAGAAGGATAGCTCTGTTAATGACGAGATTGATAAACTACGTCATTCAGCAACCTCAGCCCTCTTGGAGCGTAATGACGTCATCATTGTAGCATCTGTTTCTTGTATCTATGGATTGGGTTCCCCTAAAGAATACGCTGATAGTGTGGTAAGTCTGCGTCCGGGTCTTGAGATTTCTCGAGATAAACTGCTCAATGACTTGGTTGATATTCAGTTTGAACGTAATGATATTGATTTCCAACGGGGAAGATTCCGTGTCCGTGGAGATGTGGTGGAGATTTTCCCAGCCTCTCGTGATGAGCATGCCTTTCGTGTTGAGTTTTTCGGTGATGAGATTGACCGTATCCGTGAAGTTGAAGCTCTAACTGGTCAAGTTCTAGGCGAAGTGGATCATTTGGCGATTTTCCCAGCGACTCACTTTGTTACTAATGATGACCACATGGAAGTAGCTATTGCTAAGATCGAGGCCGAGTTGGAGGAGCAGTTAGCTATCTTTGAGAAGGAAGGCAAACTCCTTGAAGCGCAACGCTTGAAACAACGAACAGAATACGATATCGAGATGCTTCGTGAGATGGGCTATACAAACGGCGTTGAAAACTATTCCCGTCACATGGATGGACGGAGCGAAGGAGAGCCTCCTTATACTCTTCTCGACTTCTTCCCAGATGATTTCCTGATTATGATTGATGAGAGCCACATGACCATGGGGCAAATCAAGGGTATGTACAATGGTGACCGTTCTCGTAAGGAGATGTTGGTGAATTACGGTTTCCGTTTGCCATCTGCCTTGGATAATCGTCCACTTCGTCGTGAAGAGTTTGAAAGTCATGTCCATCAGATTGTCTATGTATCAGCGACACCGGAGATTATGAACACGAGCAGACTGAGACTGTTATTGAACAAATCATTCGTCCGACTGGTCTTTTGGATCCAGAAGTTGAAGTCCGTCCGACTATGGGACAAATCGATGATCTTTTAGGTGAAATCAATGCCCGTGTTGAAAAGAATGAACGTACCTTTATCACAACCTTGACCAAGAAAATGGCTGAAGACTTGACCGACTATTTCAAAGAAATGGGGATCAAGGTCAAATATATGCACTCGGATATCAAGACTTTAGAGAGGACAGAAATTATCCGTGACCTGCGTTTGGGAGTCTTTGATGTATTGGTTGGGATTAACCTCCTTCGTGAAGGAATTGACGTTCCAGAAGTTAGTTTAGTTGCTATTCTCGATGCCGACAAGGAAGGTTTCCTTCGTAATGAGCGTGGACTCATTCAGACCATTGGTCGTGCTGCCCGTAATAGTGAGGGGCATGTCATCATGTATGCTGATACGATGACTCAGTCTATGCAAAAAGCCATCGATGAAACGGCCCGTCGTCGTAAAATCCAGATGACCTATAATGAAGAGCACGGCATTGTTCCACAAACGATTAAGAAAGAAATCCGTGATCTGATCTCTGTAACCAAGGTAGTTGCCAAGGAAGAGGACAAGGAAGTCGATATCAATAGCCTTAACAAACAAGAACGCAAAAGAATTTGTCAAGAAACTAGAAAAACAAATGCAAGAAGCAGTTGAAGTGCTTGATTTTGAACTCGCAGCCCATATTCGTGATATGATGCTGGAAGTCAAGGCGTTGGATTAGATAGGATAAAGCGAATGAAGATTATCATTAAAAACAATGGAAACTCCTGAAGAGATAGAAGGGAAATCCCTCGTTCATTGGCAAACGTGGAGAGAGGCTTATGACGATCTTTTTAACCCGCAGAATTTCAGGAGACGATGACATTAGAAAGATGTCGATTCTTTGAGTCAAAAATATCCAGAAAATACCTTGATTGCGATGGATGGAAAGAAGATCGTTGGATTTATCAGCTATGGAAATTTTTCGTGATGAGGCCATTCAAGCTGGTGAAATTATAGCCTTATATGTTTTTAAAAGATTACTATGGAAAAGGTGTGAGTGAACAGTTAATGCACGCTGCATTTGTTGCTCTTGATCATTTCTCTGAAATTTATTTATGGGTATTAAAAGATAATAAGCGAGCCATTGCTTTCTATCAAAAAAATGGGTTTTACTTTTGATGGCCAAGAAAAAAATACATAAACTTGGAAAACCTGTTAAGGAATTGAGGATGATGTGTTCTTTAAATAAAAATTCCTAAAAGAAGTATCTATCAATCTTTGAACCGTTATCAACTAATCAAGTCTAAAAAGTAATGAAACAAAGAGATGAAGGAGAAGATGAATGAAAATTCTAGTCATCAATGGACACCCTGATAAGGAAAGTTACTGTCAAGCCATTTTTCAAACCATTGTAGAAAATATTGATTCAAAGGAACCATGAGCTTGAAGTCATCAGCCTTAATGAAGAGGACTTTGATCCTGTTTTACGTTATGGTTATCGAAAACGTATGGAAGAAGATTTTTTTATCCTTCGTTCTCAGGAATTAATAAAGTGGGCAGATCATTTCATCTTTATTTATCCTATCTGGTGGAGTAGTATGCCTAGCCTCATGAAAGGCTGGATTGATCGTGTCTTCACACCTAGAATTGCCTACTCTGCCAATGACCAGGGAAGTTTTATATGGAATTACCTCAGAGGCAAGCAGTTTAAAAAAAGTTATTAAAAGGAAAACAGCAAGTATTTATGCAACCTCTATGGCGCCTACTTGGTGGTACAAAATCTTTTCAGGTCCTATCAACATTCCAGATAGTTATGGGATCTCTGTTTTGAAAAATGCTGTCTTGAATCACTGTGGGATTAAAACCAAGCGCGTGTGCATACTAGGTGAAGTTGGACGAGCTGTGAATACCGATAGTATGCGTGAAAAGCATCTCCAAAAAGCAGCAGCAGAAGTAAAGAAACTATCATGAAACAAAAAAGTAAGAGACAGAAAACATTAAAAACACCAGAAATCAAAGCGAAAGCTTGGTCTACTAGACCGCATGAATCTGTGATTTGTGCAACATTCAACAATTGACTGGATCCTTGATGCAAGCGTTCTGTTCTTTTCTGCTCTAGGAATATTATATCTATTGTACGGAACAACCATTATTCCAAGTCCCTATCGGAAACTGCATTATAGTTTTCCACTTTATTTAAATATCGTTCTTTTGGTGAATGCATCTTATCATACTTTCCCTTCGTACCTTTAGGAAAGACTGGATTTCCTTGCGAAATTTTGCAGAAGTGTTTTTACATCCTAACGGCATTGCTTGTGTATTACAGTTAACGATTGGGATGACCTCTAAAACAGGAAGATGATTACTTCCGATATGGGCATTAGACTATCGCTATATCTGGTTTCCCCTAGTTACTTATTTCATTTTCTTTCTAGTGCCTATTGTGACAATTATAATTTCCAAGTATATTGAAAAGAAAACGGGAAGATTTACTCGAATGAAAAACATAAAAAGAAAATCAAACACAAAAAAAGAATTTATCAAGGAAAGAAAGTTTTCAGTTTTTGGCTGGATTCTCATAAATTTTTAGGATTCTTCCTGGTCCTTGGTCTTGTCCTAGGAATAGGTTTAGGTGTGACTCTAATTTTTCAAAAGCCTCCTATTCCTTCACCATACAGAGATATCAACTATAGTTTTCCAATATATATAAATCTTTTTCTGTCTGGTCTATAGATTATTTGACTATTGGTTCTTAGACTTGTCAAGGACAAGAATGACAATAAAAAGATATGCAGAATTATTTATCTATCTTAATAGTATCGGTTTAATAGTCCATCTATTTTTAGGAGTTGGTGGGAAAAATAGTAAAGGGATTTTACCTTCTCTCTTATCCCTAGATCACCGCTACATCTGGTTTCCTATCACAACCTATCTAGTCTTTTTCTGTCTAGCAACCTTAGCCACTCTCATGATCAAATATATAGAAAAGAAAAAGGAGTAAATAATGTTCAAATACCTGAATGTGTTTAGAATTGTCTATCTTATCCTTCTGACCTTTGTTCTTGTTCATTGTTGTCTTGGATTGTTTGGTTTATCTTTTACTCTGGTCCATGGAATTTTTGGTTCCTTTGTTTGTGTCTTATTCTATTGATTCACCCCTAGGGTTCTGTACTATAAAAAGAGGATTTGAATGGTACCACATAATCTTTCAGTTATTGAGCACATATGTTGCTTTTTCAAATTTTTATAATTACTTTCTTTTTATGCTCCGTGGATGATCATCCTATTATTCCGAGTAAATTTAGATTATAAAGTTGAAAATAATGAAATTCTCATTGATAAAGGATTCTTTATTCATCGCTATTATGAATCCCATGATTTGGTAGCTCCATTAATTATGAAGACAGAAATTAAATATACGATAAATAGAGAGTTTTAATCTCAAGAAAATAAGTGAAATTACCTTTTTCGCCTCTAAATAATACTGAAATAGAGTTTAAATTATGATGAAATATCTAAATGTTTTTAGAATAATTTACTTATTCTTATTAGCCTTTATGTTTGTCCATGTTATTTTAGGACAGTATGGTTTAGCCTTTACCCCAGTCTTGTGGGATATCTGGTTCTTTGGTCTTTGCTTAACTTTATTTATTCATCCATGGACCATCTTTTATAAAACTAGAATCTTTCAATGGCACCATCTTATATTTTCAATTTATAAGCGCTTTTTAGCCTTAGTTACGTGGCTGTACTTTTTCTTAGGATTGTCCTTTATACCTAGCCCCTATATTGCTATTAGTATAGGTTATCAAGTAGAGGGACAAGAACTTATCATTATTAGAGGAGGCCTACATAATAGTTATTGTGAGTATCATGACTTAGTAAATCCTTGGATTATGAAATCTGAAAGTTAAAGTATGAAGGTCCTGCTCCTTTTCATTTTTAATAATTAGAAAGTGAGTTTCTATGTCTCGAGCACAATTAACCATTTTAACCAATATTTGTCTGATTGAAGATCTTGAAAAAGCAGCGCGTGGTTATGCAGTATCGATCGCCTGAAAGCAACCGCTGGTCTGGCTATGCTTTCCCAGGAGGTCATGTTGAAAATGGAGAGGCTTTTGCAGAGTCTGTCATTCGTGAAATCTATGAAGAGACAGGTCTTACCATTAAAAATCCTCAACTGGTCGGCATTAAAAATTGGCCCCTGGATACGGGCGAGCGCTACATTGTCTTCTGTTATAAGGCGACTGAGTTCTCTGGTACTCTTCGCTCTTCAGATGAAGGAGAAGTTTCTTGGATACAAAAAGACCAGATTTCAAACTTGGATCTGGCCTATGATATGTTACCTTTGATGGAGATGATGGAAGCTCCTGATAAGTCAGAATTTTTCTATCGTCATCGTACAGAAGACGGATGGGAAAAAAGAACTTTTAATCCTTTTACCAAATACCCTAACTTGTCCAAGGCCTTCTCGATATAGAGGAGGTCTTGTTTCATTTTCAGCTTCGACTAGGTGATAATGGACGCCATCTGTTAATTCAGAAAAGGGGTCTAAAGTCAGACTTCTCGACTTGCTCTAAAAAATGCTGAACGTCACGGCGACAAGAGAGTTTGAGCAAGGTTTCAATTTCTCCGTAGACAGGATGATCAATCAAGGTATTCTGAACACGTCCCCCATTATCGACGATAGCTAGAAGTTCTTGACCGATTTCTTCCATCTCGTGCTTTACTTTAAACAGCTTGTGAACATACGGATTGGTTTTAGCTTTTCTTTATAAATATAGCCCACGATTGGTTGATAAGATAGGAGCACCGTCTGCACGAAGAACTGCAATGTCCTGAACGATAATCTGGCGAGTGACATGAAAATGTTCTGCTAATCTTTTTTTCCGTTTAGAGGTTTTTGAGCTTCTTTTAAGAGTTGTAGAAGTGCTTTCTTTTCGATTTTTTTGTCATATTCTTCTTTCTTAACGCTAACGGCGTTTTTTTCAATGCTTTATAAACAGCTAATGCTAAGTAATAGTCTACCATACTATGAATAATTGTACCAATACCAACCAGTACAAATAAGACATAAAACATATTTTCTACATTAGTTCCAGTTCCTGCATAAAAGATAATACAAGCAAAAACTTCTGCGATGGCATGAACCAAACCTAGTATAAAGTTAAAAATCAAAGAAGTTTTAGGATTATCTAAGGTTTGAGGATGTTTTTGCAGATAGAAAGCACCAAGACTTCCAAAGAAGATGTGAGAGAAGGCACGAAGTACGATAACAATGGGAGTAACCCAGCCATGAGAAATCCTAAACTAGAAGCTATAATGACAAAAATTGCCATCCAAGGTGAGAGAAACATAGCGATAAAGATAGCAACGTGACTTCCTAGAGTGTAGGAAGCGGGAGGAATGACAATTTTAAAGGGCATGACCAAAGGAATCAAAATAGCGATAGCGGTCAGTATAGCTGTAAAAGTCATAAATTGTGTTTTCTTTTGTGGATTCATAATAACTCCTTTTTATCTGTATATACAGATGTATAGTACAATAAATTTTTGATCAAGTCAAGGGGTAAAATTACATTAAAAGAAAAATTTCAGTTAAAGTATGGTAAAGAATCTATGAGAAGTCTGTAAGGTTTTAGTTTTCTAGAAATCTTAACAAAATTTTTGGATAGGTATTCAATTGACTAAAAAGTAGTCATTTTCTTGAGCTCTAGCTTTGAGATTGAGATCCATCTGTGGATCATTTTATACATGATTTTTAAAAATGAGGTGTCAACTCTAAGGAATCTAGATTAAAAACACTTAGAATTTTCTATATAGGGAAATAAAAAGAAAAGAAATTTTTTAAAAAAATAAGCAAAAAAACTCTTGTTTTATCATTTACAATGTGCTATACTTATAAACGGTTTGAAAAACTGCCTAAGACAGTAGGGGAGCTTGACTCATAAATATCCTACCGAGGACAAAACGTATCATGTAAAAAGAAGCGTATTGTACTTTCGTGTCTAGGTTTGGGCGCGTTTTTCTTTTTGGAAAAAAATTCCCCAAAGCAAAAATAATTACGGAGGTGAACACACTAATGAGTGAAGCAATTATTGCTAAAAAAGCGGAACTAGTTGACGTAGTAGCTGAGAAAATGAAAGCTGCTGCATCAATCGTCGTTGTAGACGCTCGTGGTTTGACAGTTGAACAAGATACAGTTCTTCGTCGTGAGCTTCGTGGAAGCGAAGTTGAGTATAAAGTTATCAAAAACTCAATCTTACGTCGTGCAGCTGAACAAAGCTGGACTTGGAGAATCTGGCATCTGTTTTTGTTGGACCATCTGCAGTAGCATTTTTCTAACGAAGATGTTATCGCACCAGCGAAAATCTTGAACGATTTTTGCTAAAAACGCTGACGCACTTGAAATCAAAGGGTGGTGCAATCGAAGGCGCTGTCGCATCAAAAGAAGAAATCGTTGCTCTTGCAACTCTTCCAAACCGCGAAGGACTTCTTTCTATGCTCCTTTCTGTACTTCAAGCGCCAGTGCGCAACGTTGCTCTTGCAGTCAAAGCGGTTGCAGAAAGCAAAGAAGACGCAGCTTAATCTTAAGCTACGCAGCGTAGCCTAGCTACGAAAAAAATAAAAACTAAAATTTTTAAAACTTATTTTGGAGGAAATAACAATGGCATTGAACATTGAAAACATTATTGCTGAAATTAAAAGAAGCTTCAATCCTTGAATTGAACGACCTTGTAAAAGCTATCGAAGAAGAATTTGGTGTAACTGCAGCTGCTCCTGTAGCTGTTGCTGCTGCTGGTGGTGCTGAAGAAGCTGCTAAAGATTCATTTGACGTTGAATTGACAGCAGCAGGCGACAAAAAGTCGGCGTTATCAAAGTTGTACGTGAAATCACTGGTCTTGGTCTTAAAGAAGCTAAAGAACTTGTTGATGGTGCACCAGCACTTGTTAAAGAAGGTGTTGCAGCAGCAGAAGCTGAAGAACTTAAAGCTAAATTGGAAGAAGCTGGAGCTTCAGTTACTCTTAAATAATAGAGCAACTACATTTGTAGCTTAAAAACATGATTAAACCGCTATTCTTTGGAGTAGCGGTTTTCTTTATAATTGAAAAGAGAAAATTTATAAAGTGTCTCCAGTTGTTCCATAAGATTTTCATCATAAAGTTCTGGAGTTTGATTAGAGAACCATGTCAATCAAACTCCAACGCTCGATAAAGCGATGATGTATCTGTGGAAGGAGATTATGTTTGCTAAGGTATTTTTTGCAGAAATAGTGGTACAATATCCTTAGAATAGTTCAAAATTTATCTTTGCTAGGGGAAAGGAGATTGAACTCCTGATGCATCCGTCTTAGTATGGGATTAATGTCCCTATAAAAAAAGGAAATGTTATAAAGGTGATATTGATGGAAAGATATGAATTTACAGCGACAACAGCAAAAATCAGATATAATAATTGGTATCCTTTTTCCCATGTTCCTCATGCTTCCTGTATTGAGGAATACAGTTGACTACATTCTATTTAAAACTGAATGATTTTTTTAAATCACAACCTCTTTTTTCTTTATACGATAGTATTAGTATTTTTTTGGTATTAGTTTTCTTTTTAATTAAAAAAATACAAGGTAGTCTAGTGAAGAATTTTTGTCGTAGAATTATCTGGAAGAAATATTAGGATTTCGGTGTGATGGAAAGGAGATTGTATCAGGAGAAGTTATTTTTCTGTAGGGATAAAAAAATAAGGAGCCTAAACTGGGGGCGAGAGCCTTAAATGTAGACATAGACACCAAGGGGGATAACATTAAATTTCGAGTTCGGTCTAAGGAATATGAAAATTTATCATCTTCTACTTGGAATCCTCTCGGGACAAGCAAACCCTCTGATGTAGAAACGTTATTATCTTTGGGCAAAAAAATAAAAAAATGTTATGGAAGAAGAAGTTTTGATAGAAGATGAAGCTTCAAAAACCTCGATCGTTTTTGTGTACTGACCCCAAAAAGTTAGACAAATAATTTAAGTAAAAGGATTTAGTTCTGTATTGTACAGGGCTAAGTCCTTTTAGTTTCTCTAATTCGTTTGTTGTTGTAGTAATCAATATAGTCTACAATAGCTTGTTCCAAGTGTTCAAGTGACTGAAACGTATTCTCATAACCATAAAAACATTTCAGACTTAAGAATGCCAAAAGAAAGATTCCATCATACCGTTATCTGGACTATTTCCCTTACGTGACATAGATGGTTGGATTCCCTTATTCTTTAAAAATGATGATAAAAAAATCGTGTTGGTATTGCCATCCTTGGTCACTATGGAGAATTGTATTTTCGTAATGGTTCTCTGTAAAAGCTTGTTCTAGCATAGCTTTCATTTGTACTAAGTTCGGCGAAGTAGAAAGATTGTAGGAGATAATTTCGCTGTTAAAAGCCATCTAAAACTGGTGATAAATAAAGCTTTTGGCTGCTTGCTGGAATAGCAAATTCTGTCACATCTGTGTAGCACTTTTGCATTGGTTTGGTTGCTTCAAATTGACGTTGAATAAGATTATCTGCTTTCTTGCCAACCTCTCCTTGGTAGGAAGAATACTTTCGTTTACGGCGAATTCGAGCCGTTAAACCAAAGTACTTTCATCAGACGCTGCACCTTCTTATGGTTCACTACGAAGCCACGATTTCGTAATTCTAGAGTCATGCGACGATAACCGTAATTTCCTTTATGCTCAGTATAAGTTGACTGAATTTCAGCTTTAATATCATAATCTTTATCGCTTTGATCCAGCTGTTTTAAGTGGTAATAATAGGTTGAACGGGCAAGCTTAATAATCTTTAGAAGGATATCTAAAGAAAACTCTGTTACCAGTCCTTGAACAATTTCCGTTTTTCTTCTTGCTCCTTTTCGTCCCTCAATCGGAGTTCTCTCAACTTTTTTAGAATGGCATTCTCCGCTCTCAAGTACTCATTTTCTGCTTGAAGACGTTCTAATTCTGTCATATCTTCAAATCTCTTCTTTGGCTTACGTCCCATTTTAGGTGGTCTCCCTCTTGTTTTCTCAACAATAGTATACCCGTTTTTCTTATATTGTGCCAGCCAATTTGAAAGCATTCCTTGATTTAGGAGAGCATAATCAAGGCTGACACTTCTAAGTGAACGACCTTCCAGTAAGACTTTATCAATCATTTCTTGTTTTAGTTCTGGAGAATAATAACAATTCTTACCTTTCTTGACTATTTTTTATCCCGTAACGTTCAATCAATCTCATCATGTATCTTAGCCCAGAGACATCTACACCAAATCTTTTTGAAAGCTCCTTGAAGCTATGACCTTGCTTCCTAAGTTCATAGATCTGGACTTTATCCTCATAAGTTAATTTCATAACAAAACACCCCAAAAGTTAGATTTTTTCTGTCTAACTTTTGGGGTGCAGTTCATTGATTGAGGTTTTTTTAGCATATTTCTTAAACAATACCTTGTGCAATTTTTAAATGTTTTAGTAAAGATTCCTTATAAAAAAATTTTACTTCTTAATTCCTTTTTGTTATAATAGATAACAAGAAAGAATATCTTATCAGTAAATCCTAAGCGAGCCTGTGGTAGTGAAAGTCAGGTGATTGAGAGATAAGTGTGGCGCTTTTGGTCTGTTTTTTAAAAATAATGAAGTAATAAATTAGGGTGGAACCGCGTTTTCTGACGCCCCTAGGTCACTTGACTTAGGAGCAAAGACACGGTTTTTTTTTTTTCTGAGTTGGGCGCATAAAAAATATAAAGGAGTAAAATATGTCCAATAAACTAACCTTTCAAGAAATAATTTTGACTTTGCAACAATACTGGAATGATCAGGGTTGCATGCTGATGCAGGCTTATGATAACGAAAAAGGTGCGGGAACCATGAGTCCTTACACTTTCCTCCGTGCCATTGGTCCTGAGCCATGGAACGCAGCTTATGTTGAGCCTTCTCGTCGTCCAGCGGACGGTCGTTACGGGGAAAATCCAAACCGTCTCTACCAACACCACCAATTCCAAGTGGTTATGAAACCTTCTCCAGCAAATATCCAGGAGCTTTACCTCGAGTCTTTGGAGAAAATTGGGAATCAATCCTTTGGAACACGATATTCGTTTCGTTGAAGATAACTGGGAAAACCCATCAACTGGTTCAGCTGGTCTTGGATGGGAAGTTTGGCTTGACGGTATGGAAATCACTCAATTTACTTACTTCCAACAAGTCGGTGGTTTAGCAACAGGTCCTGTTACTGCTGAGGTTACCTACGGATTGGAACGCTTAGCTTCTTATATCCAAGAAGTAGACTCAGTGTACGATATTGAGTGGGCTCCTGGTGTTAAATACGGAGAAATTTTTCCTTCAACCTGAATACGAGCATTCAAAATACAGCTTTGAAGTCTCAGATCAAGACATGCTTCTTGAAAACTTCGAAAAATTTGAAAAAGAAGCAGGACGTGCTTTTGGAATTGGGACTTGTTCACCCTGCCTATGACTACGTTTTGAAAATGTTCACATACCTTCAACTTGCTTGATGCTCGTGGAGCAGTCTCAGTTACAGAACGTGCTGGTTATATCGCTCGTATCCGTAACTTAGCCCGTGTCGTAGCTAAAACATTCGTAGCAGAACGCAAAAAACTTGGATACCCACTTCTTGACGAAGCTACACGCGCAAAACTCCTAGCAGAAGAGGAAGAATAGACAGAATTACAGGAATAAATGACTGAAAAGTCGACCGTAGGTCGCTAAATAAAACAAGACCGCTGTAGTGAAAGTCGGATAAGAAGTTTCTTATCCGACTGGGGAACTGACGAGACTTAAGGCTTGGCAGTTGGCAATGAAACCGAAGGTTTGCTTGCGTCCCCCACTACTAAAGGTCTTGTTGAAGAAATTAATTAATTTTGTAAAGGAAGAAACATGACAAAAAACTTATTAGTAGAACTAGGACTCGAAGAGTTACCTGCCTACGTTGTCACACCAAGTGAAAAACAACTAGGTGAAAAAATGGCAGCCTTCTTGGATAATAACCGTCTTTCATACGAAGGAATTCAAAACCTTCTCAACTCCACGTCGTTTGGCTGTTCGCGTACTTGGTTTGGCAGACCAACAAACGGATTTGACTGAAGATTTTAAAGGACCTTCTAAAAAAATTGCTTTGGATGCGGAAGGAAATTTCTCTAAAGCAGCGCAAGGCTTTGTCCGTGGTAAAGGATTGACTGTAGATGATATCGAATTTCGTGAAATTAAGGGTGAAGAATATGTCTACGTAACTAAAGCATGAAGCTGGAAAAACCAGCTGAGGAAGTTTTTGGCTGGAATTCCAGAAGTATTGGCTAGCTTAAAGCTTCCCAGTAAGTATGCACTGGGCAAACAATACCTTTGAATATATCCGTCCAGTCCATACGTTGACAGTTCTTTTGGATGATGTGGCACTCGATATGGATTTCTTAGATATTCATTCAGGAAGAGTTAGCCGTGGACATCGTTTCCTTGGTCACGAAGTAGAAATTCAGCATGCTGACAGCTATGAAGAAGACCTGCGCAAAGTTTATGTTATTGCTGATAGCACTGAACGCGAAAATATGATTCGTGAGCAAATTAAGGCTATTGAAGCTGAAGAAGGTGTTCAGGTACAAATTGATGAAGGACTCTTGAATGAAGTTCTGAATTTGGTTGAATACCCAACTGCCTTCATGGGGAATTTTGATCCTAAGTACCTAGAGGTTCCAGAAGAAGTTTTGGTCACTTCAATGGAGACTCATCAACGCTACTTTGTAGTTCGTGACCTTGATGGAAATCTAAAACCAAACTTTATTTCGGTTCGTAACGGAAATGCAGAGTATTTGGATAATGTCATCCGAGGAAATGAGAAAGTCTTAGTTGCGCGTCTTGAAGATGGTGAATTCTTCTGGCGTGAAGACCAAAAACTCAAGATTGAAGATTTAGTTGCTAAACTTTCACGTTACCTTCCATGAAAAAGATTGGTTCACTGCGTGAACACATAGATTCGTACAGGACAAATTGCTATCCTTTTGGCAGAAAAAAAGCAGGTTTATCAGTTGATGAAACTATTGATCTTGCTCGTGCTGCAGCTATTTATAAGTTTGACCTCTTGACTGGTATGGTTGGTGAATTTGATGAGCTTCAAGGGATCATGGGTGAGAAATATGCTCTTCTAGCTGGTGAGAACGCAGCAGTGGCACAGCCATTCGTGAGCACTATCTTCCTGATTCAGCAGACGGTGCTCTTCCTGAATCTAAAGTTGAGCAATACTTGCATTAGCCGATAAATTAGATACTCTTATCTTTCTTCTCTGTTGGTTTGATTCCATCTGGTTCAAACGACCCTATATGCCCTTCGTCGTGCAACACAAGGGATTGTTCGAATCTTAGAGGACTTTGGATGGAATATTCCAATGGACGAGTTGATTGCGAGTCTTTATGCTTTATCGTTTGATAGTTTAACTTACGATAACCAAGAAGAAGTGCTTAACTTCATCAAAGCTCGTGTTGATAAGATGATGGGTTCTACTGCAAAAGATATTAAAGAGGCTGTTCTTGCAAGTTCAAACTTTGTTGTTGCAGATATGATTGAAGCAGCAGAAGCCTTAACTAAAGCTGCAAAAACTGAAAACTATAAATCATCAGTTGAATCATTATCTCGTGCCTTTAACCTAGCAGAAAAAGCAGAAGGCTCAGTCAAAGTTGATACTAGCCTCTTTGAAAATGAACAAGAAAGAGAACTAGCTCAAGCTGTAGAAAGCTTAGAATTGAAAGGTTCAACTAGTGATAAATTAGAGCAATTATTTGCTCTTAGTCCAGTTATTGATGCTTTCTTTGATAATACAATGGTTATGGCAGATGATGTTGATGTTAAGAATAATCGTTTGGCTATTCTAGCTGAACTTGTCAATAAAAGCAAAAACAGTGGCTGCTTTTTAACCTTCTTAATACAAAATAGTAATTGAAAAAGTAGATTGGAGGTCCAAATATGACACCAGAAAAAAATCGCTCGTATTAATGAACTTGCTAAAAAGAAAAAAACAGAAGGCTTGACTGCGGAAGAAAAAGTAGAACAAGCTAAACTTCGTGAAGAATATATCGAAGGCTATCGTCGTTCAGTACGTCACCACATTGAAGGAATCAAAAAGTGGTGGATGAAGAGGGTAATGATGTCACTCCAGAAAAAAACTTCGTCAAGTGCAACGAGAAAAAGGTTTACACGGCCGTAGTCTTGACGATCCAAATTCATAAGTTGAATAAATTAAATACTCGGTTAGCTTATGCTAACTGAGTATTTGTTTTAAAAAAAAGGAACCAAGAGAGTTCCTTTAGTATTAGATTTTAGTTACTTGCCCCAGAAGTAGCATCCGCATCTCCATGGCCTCCGTCAGCTGAGTCAGAAGCACCAGAAGTAGCATCTACATCACCGTGGCCTCCAGCAGGAGCAAACGGACCGCTTCCTCCTACCAAGCGTTGACCTGTTTCTTTCAAGTACCAGTCAAGCCATGGTTGGAAGTTAAAGACAATTTCATTGATACCAGCATATGATCCGTCAGGATAGTACATTGCTTGGTAGTTGTGAGTATTGATAACACCAGCAGGTGAACCAGGAACAATTGTACGTACGTATTCTTGGTTACCGTTTCTAAGAGTTCCAATAACCCACTCAACGTTTTTCATACGTGCAGGTGGAAGTGATCCATGAACTGTTGACATACGGCTACCAGATTGAGATGGTACACGTTTTGCAAACATGGTATCTGGATCTTGGTGAGCGTTGTTGTAGTAGAGGAATTGGTTGTTATCGTCAGCGTATGTCAATTCAAAAGGCATAGCTTTCAAGAACATATCAATTTGGTTAACAGTCAAGATACCATGGTCAAGTTTAACATATGTATCACCAGACACAGCGCCTGTAATTTCTGCAACTTTTTCTACCCATTCTGGATCATCAGGGTCAACTTCTGTAATAGTTGTAGCGATTGGTTTTCCACAATCCAAGTCTTCTGGTTCAATTGGTTTTGGTTTTTTCAATTTAGAAACGACTCCCACGTATTTGACAAAGTTATCTAAGCAAGTTTCAAGGAATTTAACAGTTCCTTCGTTAATAATATTTCCGTTTGCATCAAAAAGCTTCTTTGGCTTTTTCCAAGAAGGAATTCATTACCGGTAATGTGTAGGCATTCACCCTGGTGCGTCAAAGGATTTTACGAAGGTGAACTTGAGCACGTGAAGTTCCTTGATCGTAGTATGAAGCACCTACAATCATAACTGGTTTGTTTTTCAAATGGATGAACTTCGTATGAAAGCCATTCAAGGACTGACTTAAGTGAAGCAGAAATAGTGTGGTTGTGCTCTGGAGTAGCAATAATGACACCATCAGCACGAGTGATTTTGTTGTAAAGAAGACGTAATTGGAAGCTTTCATCCCATTTTTCGTCTTGAGTTAAACATTGGAACTTCATCGATTTCCAAAACCTCTAGTTCAAATTTAATTTTTAAACTGACGGCGGATGAATTCCAAGAGTTTGCGGTTATATGATTGATCGTAGTTTGATCCAACAAGTCCAACAAATTTCATTCTATTTTGTCTCCTATCTTACAAAGTTTTTCCCAGTCAAATTCTTCTGCATCTTTTGCGAAGCAATTCTTGCGCGTTACGCAATTTTTTCAGTAATCTTGACAAAGATACGGAAGTCATCAAAGATGGCATCTAATTTATTAATAACATCAAGATCTACCAAGTCACCATTCTTATCAAATGCTTGAAGAGAATGAGAAAGCAAGAATTCGTCAGGTAGAACTGTCGCTTTAATCTCTGGCGCATTCAAAATTTGACGAAGTTGCAATTGAGCACGTGAAGAACCAAGAGTACCATATGAAGCACCAGTAATCATGACTGGTTTATTCAAAAGTGGGAATACTCCGTAAGAAATCCAAGCAAGGGCGCTCATAAGTACAGCTGGAATTGAGTGGTCATATTCTGGAGTACCGATAATAACACCATCAGCTGCTTCGATTTTAGCTACGATTTCCATAGCCTCAGCCGATTTGTTTGTCGGCTGGTTTGTTGAAAACTGGAAGATCTTTAATTTCGACCAATTCGATTTCTGCTTTATCAGCAAAGTGTTTTTGCATATATTGAAGCAGTTGGCGGTTTGTGGAACGTTTAGAGTTGGTTCCTACAATAGCAATAAGTTTAAGCATGGGCTTTCCTTTCTCTTTTGCATTATTAATTAATTACCGTTGGATACCAGATGAACAAGCGATTCGTCCATCTTTTGTCAATGAGGATGGCTTCGATACCATCAATATTTCTCGATTTGCCACATGATTGATACGCTACGTTGGCCAAACAATCGTGTGGTCCATATCTCGCCGTCGACAGATCGATTTGATATAATGGTCAAACTAGCCAAATCCGTTTCAATAGGATAGCCAGTTTCACTATCGAAAAATGTGATGATAGTCCTTACCATCAATTTCAAGATGCCTTTCATAGATTCCTGAAGTAACAACTGATTTTACCAGTAATGGATAGGGTCATCAGATGATTACCACGTGGGTGATTAGGGTCTTGAATACCGATTTGCCACGGTCGATCATCTTTTGATTGGTTGTTTCCAATTGTGAGGATGTTTCCTCCAAGATTGATAAGAGCAGAAGTGACACCCTTTTTCTTTTAGAAAAAGTTGCAACCTTATCTGCGCTATAACCTTTTGCTAAACAACCCAAATCAATTTTCATTCCCTTTTTTTCAAGGAAAACAGTTGAATTCATTGAATCGAGTTTGATTAAGCGAGGGTCTATCAATGGTAAAACGGAAGCAATTTCTTCAGGACTAGCAACTTTCGCATCGGAAAAACCAATACGCCAGGTTTGAACCAAGGGGCCGATACTAATATTGAGATGACTTCCAGGTGCTAGACTATGGTCTAAACCAAAGGAAATCAGTTCAAATAAATCAGGATGAACCTTGACTGGAGCAATTCCAGCTTGATGGTTGATTTCCATCAATTCCGATACAGAACTGTTGGCATTGAAGCGAAATTCAAGCTCCCTAAAGCAAATCAAAAGCTTGACGGAGAAGATTATCGGCTTTGTTCATGTACTAAGGAAATAGTAATCGTAGTTCCCATTAATCGCTCAGATGATGAACTAAGAGGCAAAGAATCAACTCCTTTCAAGTCAATTGGAAATAGTTGTAAAATCCTATCATGAAAGTGATGTAAAGATTTATATTTTATTCCCATGTAAATAGAATATCATAAAGTCAGCGTTTTCACAAATTATTTTTACAAAAAGTCAAGAAATATGCTTAAAAAAATTAAAAACACCTCCACATCAATGAGGATTCTTTGAAAACAAATTGATATATCTTTCAAAAACTTTCTTAAATAACATCAAACTGGTCAAAAGTCTTGAAAAACGTTCACAGATAATGGTATACTTGAGGGGTAAATAAAAAATAAAGGTAGGATTTATCTTATGAGTAAAATCGTAGTCGTGGGAGCTAACCACGCTGGAACTGCATGTATCAACACTATGTTGGACAACTTTGGAAACGAAAACGAAATCGTTGTATTTGACCAAAACTCAAACATTTCATTCCTTGGATGTGGAATGGCTCTTTGGATTGGTGAACAAATCGACGGCGCTGAAGGATTGTTCTACTCTGATAAAGAAAAATTGGAAGCAAAAGGTGCTAAAGTTTATATGAACTCACCAGTTCTTTCAATTGACTATGACAATAAAGTTGTTACTGCAGAAGTTGACGGTAAAGAGCACAAAGAATCATATGAAAAATTGATTTTTGCTACTGGTTCAACTCCAATCTTGCCACCGATCGAAGGCGTTGAAATCGTTAAAGGTAACCGTGAGTTCAAAGCAACTCTTGAAAACGTACAATTCGTTAAATTGTACCAAAACGCAGAAGAAGTTATCAACAAACTTGCTGACAAGAGCAAACACCTTGAGCGTATCGCTGTTGTAGGTGGTGGTTACATCGGTGTTGAGCTTGCTGAAGCTTTCGAACGTCTTGGAAAAGAAGTTGTCCTTGTTGATATCGTTGACACTGTATTGAACGGATACTATGACAAAGACTTCACACAAATGATGGCTAAAAACTTGGAAGACCACAACATCCGTTTGGCACTTGGTCAAACTGTTAAAGCTATCGAAGGTGACGGTAAAGTTGAACGCTTGATCACTGACAAAGAAACATTCGATGTTGACATGGTTGTTCTTGCAGTTGGTTTCCGTCCTAACACAGCTCTTGCTGATGGCAAGATTGAACTTTTCCGCAACGGTGCCTTCCTTGTAGACAAGAAACAAGAAACATCACTTCCAGGTGTATTCGCTGTGGGTGACTGTGCGACTGTTTATGACAATGCTCGTAAAGACACTAGCTACATCGCTCTTGCATCAAATGCTGTACGTACTGGTATCGTAGGTGCTTACAATGCTTGTGGACATGAACTTGAAGGAATCGGTGTTCAAGGATCAAATGGTATCTCAATCTATGGTCTTCACATGGTTTCAACTGGTTTGACACTTGAAAAAGCAAAAGCTGCAGGTTACAATGCAACTGAAACTGGCTTCAACGATCTTCAAAAACCAGAATTTATGAAGCATGACAACTATGAAGTAGCTATCAAGATTGTCTTTGATAAAGACAGCCGTGAAATCCTTGGTGCTCAAATGGTATCTCGTGATTCAGCAATCAGCATGGGAATTCACATGTTCTCATTGGCTATCCAAGAACATGTTACAATTGATAAATTGGCCTTGACAGACCTATTCTTCTTGCCACACTTCAATAAACCATACAACTACATCACTATGGCAGCATTGACAGCTGAAAAATAATGATTTGTGAAACGGAAGATTTAATTCTTCCGTTTTTATCATCAAAAATGAGAGTGGGACAGAAATCGGTAATTCGTTAGAATTCGATTTCGTCGTCCCACCTCCGCACAGTTGAGTAGGGTTGTAAAAGCTGATAAAATCAGCGAAGTAGAGCCCACTCAACCACTGCGTCTTTGCTCGACAATCCAAAGACAATTGAGAGGCTAGGACTTTTGTCCCAGCCTCATTTTTGATATCTAGATGTTATGAAGTTTCTTCTTTTACGAAAGTGAACCCTTCTCCTAAAATTTCGTGTGCTTCAGTGATGGTAATAAAGGCCATCGGATCCACGGTATGTATCATTTCTTTCATCTTAATCATTTCATTTCTTGCTACGATACAGTAAATAATTTTCAAATCTTTTTGACTGTAGTAGCCTTGCCCAGAAATGAAGGTGACACCTCTACCGAGCTCTTCATTGATTTTATCAGCTAACTCCATAGGCTTTTGGGTGATGATCATAAATCCTTTACCAGCATATCCACCTTCACCAATCAAGTCGATAACTCTAGAGACGATGAAGTCAAATAAAGTGTGTAGGTTACGAGACGAAGATCTTGGAAGATAATTAAAATGAGCATTAGGATAAGGAAGTCTAGTGCAAAGAGTAATTTTCCAACGGAGATATTGGTGTACTTGTTGAGAATTCGAGCGACGATATCTGTTCCACCAGTGGTACCACCAGCATTGAAGATAACACCTAGACCAAGTCCCAAAAGAACACCCGCAACCAAGGCAACGATAACCAAATCTCCTTCAAGATTAAAGTGGAGAGGAATCTTTTCAAAGATTGCTAACCAAATGGATAAGGAAATGGTTCCGAGCAAACTTGTGTACAGAGTCTTTGAACCAAATATTTTCCAGGCTAGAATAAAGAGCGGGATATTGATTAACAGGTTCATCAAGGAGATGGGAATGTTAAAGAGATAATAGGTAATCAAGGTGATTCCCGTTGCTCCACCCTCGAATAAGTGGTGGGGCACAACGAAATACGTGAGTCCGAAGGCATAGATGGCAGCTCCGAATATAATGGTTAAAATAGACTTGATATGCCGTAGCATTGAGCTTACCTCCTATTTTTAAAATCTAAAATGTTGACAGGCTTCAGGTTAAAAGTCCTTATTTTACTTTCATGGATTGAATTTTTCTCAGGGTCGGGTGTGACACGGAGAGTCTTTTTGTCCTGTATAAGTGACAAAGCCGGGTTTTCCACCAGTTGGTTTGTTGAGTTTCTTGACTTCAATCATATCTACCTGCACCAGATTTGACAGGCGACCTTGAGAGAAGTAGGCGGCCAGCTCTGCTGCGTCTGTTTTGACTTCATCGGATGGGTCAAGATTTCCTGAGATGACAACATGGCTTCCGGGGAATGTCCTTGGCATGGAACCAAAGTTCCTCCTTGCGGGCCATTTTAAAGGTTAGCTCCTCGTTTTGAAGATTGTTTCTACCGACATAGATGATGGTTTTGCCATCGCTTGCTAGATATTGTTCTGGTTTTTTGCGTTTCTGGACTTTTTCCCGTTGTCTTCTTCGAATGAAGCCTGTTTGGATCAATTCTTCACGGATTTCAGCGATTTCTTCCAGTCCAGCTTGGTTGAGGACAGTTTCGACACTTTCTAGATAGAGAATGGTTGCCTTGGTTTCTTCAATCAGATCAGTTAAGTATTTGACAGCTTCTTTGAGTTTCTGATACCGTTTAAAATAGCGTTGGGCATTCTGGTTGGGAGTCAGAGCCTTATCAAGCGCAATCGTGATAGGCTGGTTGGTGTAGTAGTTTTGCCAAAATGACCTGATCTTGGTCATTGGGAACTTGATGAAGAAAAAGTCGTTAGTAACTCGCCTTTTGTCGGAATTCCTCAGCATTTTCAGTAGAGAAGTTCTTTTTCTTGTTTTTAAGCTTTTGACGATTTTTTTGTAGCTCATTTTCAACTCGACGGATCAGTTCACTTGCCTGTTGCTTCACACGATCACGCTCTGCCTTGTCCTTGTAATAGACATCAAGTAATTGAGAAAGGTTGTCAAAATTCTCCGTTGTTTTTACTAGAAAAAAAGGCACACAAGAAAAGGATTTATCAGTGAGGCAGGAGTTGGTTTCTTGCTTAAAAAGCTTCGGAAAGTGGCTAGTTTATCACTAACTAGTTGTCTTTCTAACTCGGTTGCTGTATCTTTCCCCAAACCTTGAAAGAGGGTTTGAAGGTTTTTAGCAGTTAACTCTTGGGTTTGTAGAATCTCAAACAATTTTTTTCATCCTTGACCGTGAAAAGGATTGAGACCTCTGTACTTGGTGGAGCAATATAAGTAGCACCTGGCAATAAGGTACGGTAGCTATTTTGAGAGAAGCCAATATGCTTGATAACTTCAAGGATTTTGTGACTAGACTTATCTACAAGTAGAATATTACTGTGTTTTCCCATAATCTCGATGATGAGAGTGGCCTGGATATGGTCCCCAATCTCGTTTTTATTGGAAACCGTGATTTCCACGATACGATCATTTTCGATCTGCTCGATTGACTCAATAACTGCTCCTTGAAGGTACTTTCTCAATACCATAATAAAAGTAGATGGCTGAGCAGGATTTTCAAAGGTTGACTCTGTTAACTGGATGCGCCCAAAAACTGGATGGGCAGAAAGGAGCAAACGATGACTTTTACGATTGCTACGGATTTGCAAGACTAACTCTTGTTCAAAGGGTTGATTAATTTTTTGAATGCGCCCATTTAGTAACTCAGTTCGCAATTCCTCAACCATGTGGTGTAAAAAAAATCCATCAAATGACATGGTTCTCTCCTCGTGAATGTATTCCATAGTATTATATCAAAAAGGTAGAATAAAAATCATAGAAATGTGTATATAATAAAAGCCAAGTAAAGAGAATCGAGAAATACATGTATATTGAAATGGTAGATGAAACAGGTCAGGTTTCAAAGGAAATTCTACAACAAACTCAAGAGATTTTAGAGTTTGCTGCTAAAAAGTTAGGAAAAGAAGACAAGGAGATGGCAGTCACTTTTGTGACCAATGAACGTAGTCATGAGCTTAATTTAGAGTATCGTGATACCGATCGTCCAACAGATGTCATCAGTCTTGAATATAAACCAGAGATAGAGATTGCCTTTTTGACGAAGAGGATTTGGCAGAAGATCCTGACTTAGCAGAAATGATGTCAGAATTTGACGCCTACATTGGTGAGCTTTTTCATTTCCATTGACAAGGCACATGAGCAGGCTGAGGAGTACGGTCATAGTTTTGAGCGTGAGATGGGCTTTTGGCAGTGCACGGCTTTTTTTACACATTAACGGCTATGATCACTACACTCCCGAAGAAGAAGCGGAGATGTTCGGTTTACAAGAAGAAATTTTGACAGCCTATGGACTCACAAGACAATAAACGAAAATGGAAAAATCGTGACCTAATCTCAAGTTTAGAATTTGCCATCACAGGGATTTTGACTGCAATTGAGGAAGAACGTAATATGAGAAAGCATGCAGCGACAGCTCTTGTAGTTGTTCTTGCAGGTTTTGTTTTTCAGGTGTCACGAATCGAATGGTTATTTCTACTTATGAGCATTTTCATGGTGGTAGCTTTTGAGATTATTAATTCAGCTATTGAAAATGTAGTAGATTTGGCTAGTCACTATCACTTTTCTATGTTGGCAAAGAAAGCTAAGGACATGGCAGCAGGTGCCGTGCTTGTAGTCTCAATTTTTGCCGCTTTGACAGGTGCGCTTATCTTTCTCCCACGGATTTGGGACTTATTATTTTAAACAGTAAGAGGAAATTATGACATTTAAATCAGGCTTTGTAGCCATTTTAGGACGTCCCAATGTTGGGAAGTCAACTTTTTTGAATCACGTCATGGGGCAAAAGATTGCCATCATGAGTGATAAGGCGCAGACAACGCGCAATAAAATCATGGGTATTTACACCACTGATAAGGAACAAATCGTCTTTATCGATACACCAGGCATTCACAAGCCTAAAACAGCACTCGGAGATTTCATGGTAGAGTCTGCCTATAGCACCCTTCGTGAAGTGGATACAGTTCTATTTATGGTGCCTGCAGATGAGGCGCGTGGTAAGGGCGATGACATGATTATCGAGCGTCTTAAGGCTGCTAAGGTTCCGGTGATTTTGGTGGTCAATAAGATTGATAAGGTTCATCCGGACCAGCTCTTGGCTCAAATCGATGATTTCCGTAATCAAATGGACTTCAAGGAGATTGTTCCAATCTCAGCCCTTCAAGGCAATAATGTCTCTCGCTTGGTAGATATCCTCAGTGAAAATCTTGAAGAAGGTTTCCAATATTTCCCAGCCGATCAAATCACAGACCATCCAGAGCGTTTCTTGGTTTCTGAGATGATTCGTGAAAAGGTCTTACACTTAACTCGTGAAGAAATTCCACACTCAGTCGCAGTAGTGGTGGATTCTATGAAACGAGATGAGGAAACTGATAAAGTTCATATCCGAGCAACCATCATGGTGGAGCGTGACAGCCAAAAAGGGATTGTCATCGGTAAAGGTGGTGCCATGCTTAAGAAAATTGGGACTATGGCCCGTCGTGATATTGAACTCATGCTAGGAGACAAGGTCTTCCTAGAAACTTGGGTCAAGGTTAAGAAAAACTGGCGAGATAAGAAGCTAGATTTGGCTGACTTTGGCTATAACGAAAAAGAATATTAAGAAGAGGTGGGCGAAGCCTGCTTCTTGTTTTTAAAGAAGGAGGAGCTATGCCTGAATTACCAGAGTTGAGACTGTCCGACGTGGTTTGGAAAAATTGATCCTAGGGAAGAAAATTTCAAATATTGAGATTCACTATCCTAAGATGATTAAGACAGATTTGGAGCAATTTCAGAAGGAAATGCCTGGTCAAGTTATTCAAACAATGGGACGTCGTGGCAAGTATTTACTTTTCTATTTATCCAACAAAGTTTTAATCTCTCACTTGAGAATGGAAGGCAAGTATTTTTATTACCCAGACCAAGTCCCTGAACGCAAGCATGCCCCATGTTTTTATCCACTTTTGAGGATGGCGGGACTTTAGTCTACGAGGATGTTCGTAAGTTTGGCACTATGGAGTTACTTGCTCCTGAACTCTTGGATTCTTACTTTATTTCAAAAACTTGGCCCTGAACCAAGCTGAACAAGATTTTGATTTAGAAAGTCTTAAACTAGCCTTGAAAAAATCTAAAAAACCTATCAAACCGCATCTTCTCGACCAGACTTTGGTAGCTGGATTGGGTAATATCTATGTGGATGAGGTTCTCTGGAGAGCAAAAGTTCATCCTTCTAGAACCTCTAATAGTTTAACAACACAAGAGGCTAGAAAAGTCCATGATGAAACGATCAATGTTTTAGGTCAGGCGGTTGAAAAGGGTGGTTCAACAATTCGAACTTATACCAATGCATTTGGAGAAGATGGCACCATGCAGGAATTCCATCAGAGTATACGACAAGGCAGGTCAAGCTTGTTCGCGTTGTGGAACCAGCATCGAAAAAAATTCAACTAGGTGGTCGTGGAACTCACTTTTTGTCCAAAACTGTCAAAGGAGAAAGTGATGGGAAAAATAATCGGAATTACTGGTGGTATTGCGTCAGGAAGTCCACTGTCACAGAATTTTTAAGACAAAAAGGGTTTGAAGTTGTAGATGCGGATGCAGTCGTCCACCAACTACAAAAACCTGATGGACGACTCTATCAGATTTTAGTGGAGCATTTTGGGGAGAAAATCCTTCTTGAAAATGGTGAACTGAATCGCCCTTGCTTGCTAGCCTTATTTTTTCAAAACCAGAAGAGCAAGAATGGTCCAAGGAAATCCAGGGACAAATTATCCGTGAAGAATTGGGCTCTTTGAGAGATAAGTTAGCTCAGACTGAGGACCTATTTTTCATGGATATTCCACTGCTCTTTGAACAGGAATATGCTTCTTGGTTTGATGAAATTTGGCTAGTTTATGTAAGTCGAGATACCCAGCTGGATCGCTTAATGAAAAGAGATTATCTGACTATAGAGGACGCACAAGCCCGTCTGGTCTCCCAGTGGCCCTTAGAAGAAAAGAAAAGATTGGCTAGTCATATTTTAGATAATAATGGGAGTCGAGAGCAACTGTTGAGTCAAGTGGCCAGCCTACTTCAAGGAGGCGATACTCTTGAAAGAGATTAGTTGGAAGGACAACCTTCGTATTGCTTGGTTAGGATCTTTCTTGACAGGTGCCTGTATTTCTTTTGGTGGTTCCTTTTATGCCAATCTTTGTTGAGCAATTAGGGGTTGAACCAAGTCAAGTTACCTTTTATTCAGGTTTAGCTATCTCAGTTTCGGCTATTTCTGCAGCCTGTGTTTCACCTCTTTGGGGGATTCTGGCGGACAGATATGGTCGCAAACCTATGATGATACGAGCAGGGCTTGCCATGACAATTACAATGGGTGGTTTAGCTTTTGTTCCAAATGTTTATTGGCTCTTAGCCTTGCGATTGTTAAATGGTGTTTTCACTGGATTTGTACCCAATGCGACAGCTTTTGATTGCCAGTCAAGTTCCAAAGGATAAGTCAGGCTATGCTTTTAGGAACTCTTTCATCTGGTGTCGTAGCAGGGACTCTTACAGGCCCTTTTGTTGGTGGAATGATTGCAAAGTCTTTTGGGATTCGCAATGTTTTTCTTGATGGTTGGTGGTTTTTTTATTTCTGGCTGCTATCTTAACCATTCTGTTTATCAAAGAAGACTTTCCAACCCGTATCGAAAGAAAAGGCGATCCCGACCAAAGAGATTTTTACATCTGTTAAGTATCCATATCTCTTGCTTAATTTGTTTTGCAACTAAGTTTTGTCATTCAAGTTGCTGCACAATCAGTCGGTCCCATCCTTGCTCTCTATATCCGTGACTTAGGTCAGAATGAAAATCTCCCTCTTTGTATCAGGCTTAATAGTTTCCAGTATGGGCTTATCAAGTATGATGAGTTCAGGTGTGATGGGGCGTTTGGGAGATAAAGTTGGTAATCATCGTTTATTAATTGTAGCGCAAACTACTCAGCTCTCATTTATCTTTTGTGCCCTAATGCATCACACCTCTAGAATTAGGGATTTATCGCTTTCTCTTTGGTTTAGGAACAGGAGCTCTTGTTCCGAGGATCAATGCTCTCCCTTAGCAGGATGACTCCCAAAGCAGGTATTTCAAGAGTATTTGCCTTTAATCAAGTTTTCTTTTTATTTAGGAGGAGTGATTGGCCCTTGGCAGGCTCAGTAGTCATGGAACAATTCGGCTACCATTCAGTATTTTATGCAACAGCTGCCTGTGTAGCTCTCAGTTGTTTATTTAATCTTATCCAATTTAGAACATTATTAAAAGTGAAGGAAATCTAGTGCGAGTAAAAATCAATCTCAAATGCTCCTCTTGTGGTAGCATCAATTATCTAACCAGTAAGAACTCCAAAACCCATCCAGACAAGATTGAGGTCTTAAAGTATTGCCCCAAAAGAAAGAAAAGTGACTCTACATCTTGAATCTAGTAGAAATTATGGTAGAATAATAGGGATTTTAAGGAGTTTGATATGTATAACCTATTATTAACCATTCTATTAGTATTATCTGTTGTGATTGTGATTGCAATTTTCATGCAACCAACTAAAAAACCAATCTAGCAATGTATTTGATGCCAGTGCAGGTGATTTGTTTTGAACGTAGCAAAAGCGCGCGGTTTTGAAGCTGTGATGCAACGTTTGACAGGAATTTTAGTCTTTTTCTGGCTAGCCATTGCCTTAGCATTGACGGTATTATCAAGTAGATAAGAAAATAATGGGCGGGACTAGGTCTTTGCCTATTTTTATTTTTAAAAGTGGTCACACCTAAGTTATAGTTCAAAATGAAAAATAAAAATCTAGAAAGAAAACATGAAAGATAAAATAAAAGAATATTTACAAGAGAAGGGGCGAGTGACTGTAAATGACCTAGCTCAAGCTCTCGGAAAGGATGGTTCAAGGACTTTCGAGAGCTCATTAAAACTCTGTCCCTGATGGAGAGAAAGCACCAAATTCGCTTTGAAGAAGATGGTAGTCTCACCTTGAACCAAAAGAAGAAACACGAGATTACTCTTAAAAGGAACTTTTTCATGCCCATAAAAATGGCTTCGGCTTTTGTAAGTCTTGAAGGCGAGGAAGACGATCTTTTGTAGGAAAAAAATGATGTTAACTATGCCATTGATGGCGATACTGTTGAAATTGTAATCAAGAAGGTTGCGGATCGCCAAAAAGGAACTGCAGCTGAAGCAAAGATTATCGATATTTTAGAACACAGTTTGACGACGGTTGTTGGTCAAATCGTTCTTGATGAGGAAAAGCCAAAGTATGCAGGTTACATCCGTTCAAAAATCAAAAGATTAGTCAACCGGTATACGTTAAAAACCAGCTATTCAATTGGAAGGTACAGAAGTTCTCAAGGTCTTTATCGATAAGTACCCAAGTAAGAAACACGATTTCTTTGTCGCTAGTGTGCTAGATGTTGTTGGACATTCTACAGATGCAGGGATTGATGTCCTCGAGGTCTTGGAGTCCATGGACATTGTATCTGAGTTTCCAGAAGCTGTTCTTAAAGAAGCAGAAAAGGTTCCTGATGCGCCATCTGAGAAGGATCTGGAAGGTCGTCTGGACTTAAGAGATGAAATTACCTTTACCATTGATGGAGCTGATGCCAAGGACTTGGATGACGCTGTTCATATCAAACCATTGAAAAATGGAAATATCGAACTAGGAGTTCATATCGCGGATGTTTCATATTATGTAACGGAAGGTTCTGCTCTTGACAAGGAAGCTCTCAATCGTGCGACCTCTGTCTATGTGACAGACCGTGTAGTTCCAATGCTGCCAGAGCGCCTCTCAAACGGAATCTGTTCTCTTAACCCTCAAGTGGACCGCTTGACCCAGTCTGCTATTATGGAAATTGACAAAAATGGTCGTGTTCGTAATTACACAATTACTCAGACTGTTATCAAGACAAGTTTCCGTATGACTTATAGTGATGTCAATGACATCCTAGCAGGTGATGAGGAGAAGAGACAAGACTATAAGAAAATCGTTCCTAGTATCGAACTTATGGCCAAGCTCCATGAGACTTTGGAAAGTATGCGAATTAAGCGTGGTGCTTTAAATTTTGATACCAATGAAGCTAAGATTTTAGTAGATAAAAAAGGGAAGCCAGTTGATATTGTTCTTCGTCATCGTGGGACTGCAGAACGTATGATTGAGTCCTTTATGCTGATGGCTAACGAAACAGTTGCCGAGCACTTTAGTAAGCTGGACCTACCTTTTATCTATCGTATCCACGAGGAACCTAAAGCTGAAAAAGTTCAGAAATTTATTGATTACGCTTCAAGTTTTGGATTACGAATCTATGGAACTGCCAGTGAGATAAGTCAGGAAGCCCTCCAAGATATCATGAGTGCTGTTGAAGGAGAGCCATATGCGGATGTATTGTCCATGATGCTTCTGCGTTCGATGCAGCAGGCTCGTTATTCTGAGCATAATCATGGTCACTATGGACTTGCCGCAGACTATTACACTCACTTTACTAGCCCAATTCGTCGTTATCCTGACCTCTTGGTTCACCGGATGATTCGTGACTATGGACGTTCTAAAGAAGTAGCGGAGCATTTTGAACAGGTTATTCCTGAGATTGCCACCCAGTCTTCCAACCGTGAGCGCCGTGCTATCGAAGCAGAGCGTGAAGTCGAAGCCATGAAAAAAGCTGAATACATGGAAGAGTACGTTGGTGAAGAGTATGATGCAGTTGTTTCAAGTATTGTTAAATTTGGTCTTTTTGTTGAGTTGCCAAATACAGTCGAAGGCTTGATTCACATTACCAATCTACCTGAATTTTACCATTTTAATGAACGCGATTTGACTCTCCGTGGGGAGAAATCTGGTATTACCTTCCGAGTGGGACAGCAGATCCGTATTCGTGTCGAAAGAGCGGATAAGATGACTGAGTGAGATTGATTTCTCCTTTTATTCCAAGTGAATTTGATGTCATTGAGAAAGGATTGAAACAGTCTGGTCGTAAGGATAGAGGTCGTCATTCAGAAAAGAAAGAAGACAAGAGAAAAGCTAGTCGCTCAAGTGATAAGCGCAAGCATTCTCCAAAAGATAAAAAGAAAAAGAGTAAGAAACCTTTTTATAAGGAAGTAGCAAAGAAAGGAGCTAAGCATGGCAAAGGGCGAGGGAAAGGTCGTCGCGCAAAATAAAAAGGCGCACCACGACTATACAATCGTTGATACGCTAGAAGCAGGAATGGTCCTGACAGGTACAGAAATCAAGAGCGTTCGAGCTGCTCGCATCAATCTGAAGGATGGGTTTGCCCAGGTTAAGAATGGGGAAGTTTGGCTGAGTAATGTCCATATTGCACCCTATGAAGAAGGAAATATCTGGAATCAGGAAACCGAACGTCGTCGTAAACTCCTCCTTCATAAAAAACAAATCCAGAAATTAGAGCAAGAAACCAAAGGGACAGGGATGACCTTGGTTCCTCTTAAAGTTTATATCAAAGATGGCTATGCCAAGTTACTTTTAGGACTTGCTAAAGGGAAGCACGATTACGATAAACGTGAGTCTATCAAACGGCGCGAGCAAGATCGCGATATTGCGCGTGTTATGAAAGCTGTTAACCACCGATAGAAAGAGTGAAGAATATGGAAAAACTAGTTGCCTACAAACGCATGCCTGTCTGGAATAAAGACACCATGCCAGAGGCTGTTCAAAGAAAACACAATACTAAGGTTGGAACCTGGGGCAAGATTACCGTATTAAAAGGGACTCTTAAGTTTATTGAGTTGACTGAAGACGGAGAAGTTTTAGCCGAGCACTTTTTGAAGCAGGTGCTGATAATCCTATGGCGCAACCTCAAGCTGGCACAGAGTAGAAGCCGCCACAGATGATGTGGAATGGTACTCGGAATTCTACTGTAAACTGGAGGATTACTTCCCTAAGAAATACAATACTAATCCAGTTCATTCTGGAAGTTTTTAGAAGCTATGGATACAGTAAAACCATGTAAGGCACTAGACCCTAGGATGTGGTCAAGGAAGAAATGCACTCTTTCTAGCTCAACATGGATTTGATGTCACAGCTGTAGATCAAAATGAGCTATCTCTTGAAATCTTGCAAAGCATTGTGGAGCAAGAGGATTTAGAAATGCCTGTCGGTATCTACGATATCAATTCAGCTAGCATTGGACAAACTTACGATTTTATCGTATCGACTGTTGTGCTCATGTTTTTACAAGCAGATCGTATTCCAGCTATTATCCGAAACATGCAAGAACAAACCTCTATCGGTGGGTACAATCTTATCGTTTGTGCCATGAACACGGAGGATTATCCTTGCTCAGTAAACTTCCCATTTACTTTTAAAGAAGGCGAACTAGCGAACTACTACAAAGACTGGGAATTAGTGAAGTACAATGAAAATCCTGGTCATTTGCACCGTCGTGATGAAAATGGTAATCGTATCCAACTACGCTTTTGCGACCATGTTGGCTAAAAAGGTAAAATAAGCTAATAAAACGAATAGAGGATAGAAAAATCTTCTATTCGTTTTTTCATATAAAGATTTGAGAGTGAATTATTGTAATTATGCTATACTAGAAGTGTAAACAAAAAGTTTAAGTAGCAGAATTTTTATGGATATTTTCAAACAATTAGAAGTTTCCATGCCAACAACCAATGTTTGTATAGGGAGGTAGTAGCATGACCGGTTTGCTAGTAGAAATCTATGATCGCCATTCTTTAGAGAAAAATGTTTATCCAGCCTTCGTGAGTGACTATGACGAGATCCTATTTCTTGCTAGGAAGAAAAATCTCCGAAGAAGAAAAAGTTGTCATTGAAACATTTGTTTGACGAAGCAAGTCCCACGTATAAAACAGGTTCACTTTAGGCAACTAAGTCTTGAAAAATCTAGCAGAGAATCTGGATATTATCCTCACAAATGACAAACAACAACCTTTGATGTTTTTGGAGGAGACTCTTTACTAGCTCTATCTCTTTATCAGTATGCTTTGGAGAGAAATATACCACTTCTTGTAATGGATGTTGACCATGGTCTACAGTATGACTGGAAGTTTGGGAAATTGGAGAAAAAGGACCGTGGTCCCAACTCTATCCATCCAGCAGTTGATTGTCCCTACGTGGTGGTAAACTACTAAAGTCCAAGCAACCTTTCCATACGCCTAAACAGATTGCTGCTATCAAAAACTGGCAAATTTTGCCTTTTACAACCGGAAGAATGGTTAAAAAGTAACTCAATTTTTGCTCTAGCAAAGACAAGTAATCTTCATTCTGAAACAGGAAAAGTGCTAGAGAATAATGGGAAACGTTATTATTACCCTAAATCTATCATTTCCTTATTAACAGATGCTGACTTGCTCCATATTGAAGAGGAAAGTTCCGAACATATTAGTTACACTTTTTCACGCCCGAGGCCCAACTGCTTTGTCGTAGCAAAGGCTATATTTTGGAACTCTATCTCTATCTTTTAGCGCTAGAGTCAGAGTATTTTTGATGAATGTATGATTGGGGCTGAAATTGATTGGAATGGTATTTTTCCCTAGAGGCTGATAATGTCCAAAATGAGATTGATGTTGTCCTTCGTAAAGGTTTGGTCCATTGTTTTTATTTCCTGCAAAAATGATCAGACTTATCAGTAGAGGCGATTAATGAATTAGAGCTTTACGCCAATCATTTTGCTGGGAAAGTTGTCTAAAACTAATTGTTTGTTCTGGGGAAAATAAATCCAGCATATATCAATCGTTGCCATGAGTACGAGTCCTAGTCATAAAAATGATCAGATTTCTAACATCATCCCTATGTTGGAAAAGAAATTAAAAAGAAAAAGGGGATAAGATTCTCTCTTAATTCGTTAAATAATCCATGAGGCTGGTTTTCTCAGCCTTTTTCTTATCCTTTTCGAATAAAGTAGAAAAGGGGGTATATATGTTTTTAGCCAGAGATGAAAAAGGAAATCTAGTCAATGCCTTGGAGGATAAATTAGTTAAACAAAGCTATACTTGTCCAGCTTGTGGAGCTTTGGTTCGATTAAGAAAAGGGAAGAACCTACGGACGCATTTTGCCCATGTATCCCTTAAACAATGCGACTTTTACAATGAAAATGAGAGTCTAGAGCATCTGGAAAATAAGATTGCCCTTTTTAATTGGGCGATGAAAAATGACAAGGCTGAGCTTGAATGTCCCATTCCTCAACTAAAACAAATTGCAGATATTTTAGTCAATAAACAACTTGCCTTAGAAGTTCAGTGTAGTCCTATTTCTCGCCAACTTTTGGAGGAAAGAAGTCTGGGCTATCGAAAAAATGGCTACCAAGTACTTTGGCTAGTAGGTCAAAAACTTTGGTTAAAGGAACGTTTGACGCAGCTCCAAAGAGACTTGCTTTCCTTTAGTCAAAATATGGGCTTTTATCTATGGGAATTAGATCAGCCAAGGGACATACTACGCTTGAAATACATGATCCATCAAGATTTGAAGGGGAATCTTTATTATCAAATAAGGGAGTTTCCTTATGGGCAAGGCAATCTCATAGAGATTTTACGACTTCCCTATCAGAAGCAAAGAATAGCAAGTATGGATGTAGCACAAGATGAAACAATTTGCGACTATATTCGCCAACAACTCTATTATAAAAATCCTTACTGGATGAGGAAACAGGGGGAGGCTTATGCTCAGGGAAAGAATCTACTGAATTTGGAAATACAAGACTGGTATCCCCAAGTAAGACCCCTATAGAGAGAGGGCGATTTTGTCAGATAACTCTGGATTTGCAGGGCTATTACAACAATTTTCAGGCCTATTATCAACAAAATCCTCAAACTGAGTTACAAAAGCTCTATCCCCCAGCTTTTTATCAGCAATATTTCTTAAAAAATGTGGTAAAATAGAAAGGATGGAGGAATCTTATGGTATTACAACGAAATGAAATAAATGAAAAGACAAATGGGATCTATCAACGATCTTTGCTACTGATCAGGCTTGGGAAGAAGCCCTCAAGCAACTGTCAGAGGAAGTGGAAACAGTTGACCAATATGTAGGTCATCTTTTAGACAGTGCTCAGAGCTTGCTTGAAATTACTGAACGATCTCTAGAGTTAGAGCGCCAGTTGGAGAAGCTTTATGTCTATGCGCATATGAAAAATGACCAAGACACGCGCGAAGCTAAGTATCAAGAATACTATGCTAAGGCTATGACACTTTATAGCCAGCTGGATCAGGCACTTTCTTTCTACGAGCCAGAGTTTATGGAGATTACTGAGGAACAAATGACAGCTTTCTTGGCAGCTGAACCTAAACTTGAGCTTTATAAACACTTTTTTGATCAGCTCTTACAAAAGAAAGATCATGTTCTTTCACAGCGTGAAGAAGAACTTGCAGGAGCCAGTGAAATCTTTGGTTCCGCATAGTGAAACCCTTTGCTATTCTAGACAATGCTGATCTTACTTTCCCCTTACGTTTTTGGATGACGAAGATAATGAAGTACAGCTCTCTCACGGAACTCCATGTACGTTTGATGGAATCAAAAATCGTGAGAGCACGTCGTTGTGCCTATGAAGCACTCTATGCTACTTACGAGCAGTTCCAGCACACCTATGCTAAGACTCTACAGACCAATGTCAAAGTCCAAAACTACCGTGCTAAAGTTCGCAATTATGAGAGTGCTCGTCAGGCTGCTCTTGCGGCTAACTTTGTACCAGAAAGTGTCTATGACAATCTAGTGTCAGCAGTTCGCAAACACTTGCCACTTTTGCATCGTTATCTTGCACTACGTTCAAAAATCTTGGGTATTCAGACCTCAAGATGTATGATGTCTATCACCACTTTCTTCAGTAGACTACAGCTTTACTTACGAGGAAGCCTTGAAGAAGGCAGAAGATGCTTTGGCAGTTCTTGGTGAGGATTACTTGAGTCGAGTTAAACGTGCCTTTAGCGAACGTTGGATTGATGTCTATGAAAACCAAGGCAAGCGTTCAGGTGCATATTCTGGCGGTTCTTATGATACCAACGCTTTTATGCTTCTTAACTGGCAGGACAATCTAGATAATCTCTTTACCCTTGTCCATGAAAGCTGGTCACAGTATGCACTCTAGCTATACTCGTGAAAACCAGCCATATGTATACGGAGATTACTCAATTTTTCTTGGCAGAAATTGCTTCAACAACTAATGAGAATATCCTAACAGAAAATCTATTAGCAAGAAGTTCAAGATGATGCAACTCGCTTTGCAATCTTAAACAACTTCCTAGATGAGCTTCATAATGGTACAGTCTTCCGTCAAACTCAGTTTGCTGAATTTTGAGCATACGCTATCCACCAAGCTGACCAAAATGGATGAAGTCTTTGACTGAGTGAGATTCTTAAATGAGCTTTTATGCCGACTTGAATGGAAGCTTACTATGGTTTGAGTAGAAGACAATCCTGAAATTCAATATGAATGAGCCCGTATTCCACATTTCTACTACAACTACTATGTGTATCAATATTCAACAGGCTTTGCAGCAGCTCGCCTTGGCTGAAAAAGATTGTTCATGGTAGCCAAGAAGATCGTGATCGCTAGTATCGATTACCTCAAAGCAGGGAAGATCAGACTATCCACTTAATGTCATGAGAAAAGCAGGCGTTGATATGGAGAAGGAAGACTACCTCAACGATGCCTTTGACATGTCTTTTAGAACGTCGTTTAGATGAGTTTGAAGCTCTTGTTGAAAAAGTAGGATTGGCATAAGGCAGATGGTAAGTCTTATAGCAAAAAGTGCCAATCACAATATGCGTCGTCCTGTTGTCAAGCATGAGATTGTTGAGTTTCATGCGCACAGACAAAAAGCAAGTGACTTGCTCACTCAAGGAATTAGAGAAGTTCGCCCGCAAGGAAAATATTCCCATCATTCCTCATGAAACCGTTGCTTATTTCCGCTTTCTCATGGAAACCATGCAACCGAAAAACATCTTGGAGATTGGCACAGCAATTGGCTTTTCTGCTCTCCTGATGGCAGAGCATTCACCAGAGTCAAAGATTACGACAATTGACCGTAATCCTGAGATGATTGGTTTTGCCAAGGAGAATTTTGCTCGCTTTGATAGTCGCAAGCAGATTACCCTTTTAGAAGGCGATGCTGAGGATGTCCTTTCGACCTTAACAGAGTCTATGACTTTGTATTTATGGATTCTGCTAAATCCAAGTACATCATTTTTCTACCAGAAATCCTCAAACGTTTGGAAGTTGGGGGAGTGGTAGTCTTGGATGATATTTTCCAGGGTGGGGATGTTGCCAAGGATATCATGGAAGTCCGTAGAGGCCAACGAACCATCTATCGAGGCTTGCAACGACTCTTTGATGCGACTTTGGACAATCCAGGATTAACCGCTACTTTGGTTCCTCTTGGAGACGGAATTCTCATGCTGAGAAAAATGAGGAAAAATGTAAGTCTACCTGAAATGGAATAATTTCATCGTATAATCCTTCTGTATCAAAAACAGGAGGATTTTTATGTTTCAAACCACCATCAGACATATAGGCTATGCTCGCGTTTCTACCCAAAAAGCAAGATTTGGGCTTGGAGGTGCAAATCGAGGCTCTTAGCACTGCGACCAGCTCTTTTATCGAACGTGAATCTGGTTCAAACAATGCACGCCCAGAACTCGAAAAAGCCTTAAAATTGGCTTGCGACCTTTCAAAGGATGGCAAACAGGTCACTTTTACTATCTATAAGTTAGATCGCCTGACTCGCTCCATGTTCAAATTGTTAGAACTGATTGAGACAATCAATGCTTTGGCTATTCAGCTGGTCAGTTTGCATGAAAAACTGGAAACAAACTCGCTCATAGTAGGTTACTTTGCGTCATTTTAGGATTTGTGGCAGAAAGTGAACTGGAGAAATTTGCGATTTCATGTACCCGTGAAAGGACTTCGTAAAGCCAAGGAAAAAGTGTGTCAAAACTAGGGTGCAAGCGAATGTCGAAAGAGATGAGGAAGAGAGAATTATTGAGCAGTATTTGGCAGATCAAAGCATCAGAACAATAGCAAAAACAGAACGAATTTCGACCTCAACTATCTATAAAGTCTTGGAACGAAACAAGGTGGCCATCAATCGTAAAAATATTTCGCAAAATTCTTGCTAAAAAACAAGAAAAATGCTACAATGAAGGCGTAAATATGTTTCGATTAACGACCGTTGTGAAACATTCAAAACTCAATAGTGAATATTTCGAAAAATACAGATTTAACTAAAGGTTTTGTAGCCTGTGTTGGATTGGTATTTTTGTCAAAAAGTGCTATCGTTTAACGGTCCTTGGGCGATACACAAAACCCTGTCGCTCAAGAGCTTGAGGTGTATTTTCAAATACTAAAATCATTAGGATTTTTGTAGTATTTGCCCACCTAAAAAGTAATTCTACATTCCTAAGGAGGAAATGATGAAAACAAATAAAGTGAGCCAAACTTGGTGTTTCTTTGCTATCTGTTGCTGTTCTTGGTGTTGTTGCACCAGTTTTAACGGATGAGTCTGTTTTTGGGATCAGCATTGTAAAAGCTGACGAAAATCAAGAGCCCGTCAAATATCGTATCACTTAGTACAATGAGGAAACAGGAGAGGAAATTTCTGTTATGACGGGCGTGATAAATCCCGGGCAGACTATCAATATCTATAAACATTTTGATGGATATAAGATAAATGACAAGTATGACTGGATGCCAAACTATGACATTACGTATGACATAGTTAGTAGATACTCCTATGGCTCGGCAGACGGATACAAAGATTTGTACCTAAATTACAAGAAATTAGATGCGGATGTCAACCCTTCTGATACACCAAAACCGAAGTAAAAACCCAGAAACTAAGCCCTCAGAAACTCCCAAAGCAGAAGTAAAACCAGGAACCTAAGCCTTCAGAGACTCCGAAACCAGAAGTAAAGCCAGAACCTAAACCAAAAGCTGACGAAAATCAAGAGCCCCTCAAATACCGCATCACTTATTACGATAGTGAAGCAGCAGTGCAAATTGCTGATGAAATGACGGGCACCATAAACTGAGAGACCATCAATATCTATAAAAATATTGATGGATATGAGATACTTCCAAGTATAGCTTGGATGCCAAACTATGACATGACATGACATAGCACTATATGAGTATTTCTATGGTTCTAGAGATGGATACAATGATATGCTTCTAGAGTACAAGAAAGTAGATGCGGATGCCAAACCATCTGATACACCGAAACCGAAGTAAAACAGAAACTAAACCATCTGAAACTCCGAAACCAGAAGTTTAAGCCAGAACCAGCACCAAAAGATGAAGAAAGCAGGAGCCCTCAAATATCGCATCACTTATTATGATATTGAAACAAGAGACACTTGGTCAAATGACGGGCGTGATAAATCCAGGCAGACTATCAATATCTATAAAAAAATTTAATGGACATGAGATAATCTCAAAGGATGAATGGATGCCAAACTATGGCATGACATATGATATAGTTAATGAATACTTCTATGGCTCGGCAGACGGATACAATGATTTGCGTCTAGAGTACAAGAAATTAGATGCGGATGCCAAACCTTCTGATACTTTCAAACCAAGTAAAAGACCGGCACCTAAGCCTTCAGAAACTCTGAAACCAGAGGTTAAGCCAGAACCAGCACCAAAAGCGGAAGAAAAGCAGGAGCCCCTCAAATACCGCATCGATTATTTAGATGCAGATCGGGAGAAATAATGTTTCGAGAACATGGGTTTTTAAACCACGGTGAAATCTATCAATATCCATAAAAATATTGATGGCTATGAGGTAGTTTCGAAATATAGCTGGATGCATGGTTTTAATGTGGACTACCGGATAATGGATGCATATTTTCGGTTCTTCGGATGGATATCTAGCATGTTTCTAAGATATAAGAGAGGTAAATGCGGATGCTAACCATCTGATACACCGAAACCAGAGTAAGAGCGAGAGCTGAAACCTTCAGGACTCAGAGCCAGAGTGAAAACAGAGCAAAAGCCATCTGATGCTGAGACCAGAGGTTAAGCGAGACCTACAAACCTTCTGATACTTCAAAGAGCCAGAGTTAGGCCGGAGCTAAGCCTTCTGATACTTCAAAAGCCAGAAGTAAAGCCGGCACCTAATACTTCAGGAGCACCAAAACCAGAGTAAGGCAGAACTAAGCCCTTCTGACACACCAAAACCAGAAGTAAAACCGGCACTAAACCTTCACAGTACACCGAGCCAGAAGTTAAGCCCTGGCACCTAAAGCCTTCAGAGACTCCGAAACCAGAGGTTGAAAGCCAGAACCTAAGCCTTCTGATACTTCCAAACCGAAGTTAAGCCGGAAAGCTAAGACTTCTGATACTTCAGAGCCAGAAGTTAAGCCAGAACCTAAACCTTCTGATACTTCAAAACCAGAAGTTAAGCCAGAGCTTAAACCACAAACTAATTCGAATACTGCTCCAACAGCTCCTGTGAAACCTGTTGGGCAAACTTCAAACTCTAAAGCGACAAACCTACTTCGAGAAACTCCAGCTCTGCCAAACACGGGTGAACAAAGTTTCTTCACTCTCTAGTAGAGCCTTCTCCTAGCAAGTCTTGGTTTAGCAGGGTCTGACCTAGAGGACGTCACTAAAAATAACACACGATAAACAAGAACTTGAACTGTTGTTCAGGTTCTTTTTGGAATCAGACTGGAATCGATAAAAATTTAAAAGCTAGTATTTTTTAGTCTTATTTAAGTTATCTGCTATAAAATATGGTATAATGATTGAGTCGGTCTAGAGAAATTTTCGACCGTTTTTAGGAAAAGGAGTAAACATGAAGAAAAAACTAATGGCAGGAGCCATCACCTTGTTGTCAGTAGCTACTTTGGCTGCTTGTTCCAATAGCTCTGAAGGAGCAGACTTGATCAGTATGAAGGGTGATGTAATTACAGAACATCAATTCTACGATGAAGTTAAAAATAATCCAACTGCTCAACAAGTCTTGCTTAACATGACCATTCAAAAGAGTTTTTGAAAAACAATACGGTTCAGAAGTTAGTGATAAAAGAAAGTAGATGATGCCGTTGCAGAAGAACAAAAGAAATATGGTGATAGCTATCAAACAGTTCTAGCTCGTTCAGGTATGACTGCAGAAAGCCGTAAAGCTCAAATTCGTACAAGTAAATTAGTTGAGTATGCTGTTAAGAAAGCCGCTGAAGCTGAATTAACAGATGAAAACTACAAAAAAGCTTTTTGAGTATACTCCAGAAGTAACTGCTCAAATAATTAAACTTGACAGTGAAGACAAGGCTAAGGAAGTTCTTGCCAAAGCAAAAGAGTCAGGCGCTGACTTTGCACAACTTGCAAAAGACAACTCAACAGACGAAAAGACAAAAGCAAATGGTGGTGAAATCACCTTCGACTCTGCATCAACAGAATTGCCAGATGCCGTTAAGAAAGCAGCCTTTGCACTTGATGTCAATGGTGTTTCAGATGTCATCACTGCACGGGGAACACAAGCCTACACACAGTAGTTTCTACATTGTAAAACTAACTAAGAAATCAGAAAAATCTTCAAATCTAGAGATTATAAAGAAAAACTCAAAAACAATTATTTTGACTCAAAAACAAATGATGCTACCTTTGTTCAAAGGTGTTATCGGTAAAGAATTGACAGATGCCAACATCAAAGTCAAAGACCAGACTTTCCAAAATATCTTTTACTCAGTACATCAAAGGGTGAAGACAACTACTGACAGTAGCAGTAGTTCATCAAACTGAATGATAGTAATAAATTACCTTCCTTTATCAGGAGGTAGTTTTGATTATGTTAAAACACAACATTAAAGTGTTATACATTTCTAGTCCCAAGTCAGTCTTAAGTAAAATTCGAATGTTTATACTGTAAGAGTTTTTCTAGGCTAAAAATGGTATAATAGCATGTAAACTAGAAATAATAAGGAAAGATAAAAATATTTTTCCGAAAGATAGGTGACATATGAAAATAAGAAAAGGCACCTGCTGAATTATTCCATTTTGATTCATATCTACTTTTATCCGTTTTAGGATTGATTGAGTTATTCGACAACTAGTGCGTCCCTCATCCGGGAAGGAAAGAGTGCATTATATCTAGTGCGAAATCAGGGATTTTCTGGATAGCCAGATTTATTCTTAATAACCCTTTAATCTATAAATTAAAATTAGGATTTCTCCGTAATGAGGCGATTGATCTTTATTGTCATGTTTGCCGAGCTGATTCTCCTAGCTCTAGCACGTTTAATCGGTACTCCCATCAATGGAGCCTATGGCTGGATCAAGGTTGGACCGGTCACGATTCAACCAATGAGTATCTAAAAGATTATCTATCATTTGGTACTTGGCTCAGCGTTTTTCAAAAACAACAAGATGAGATTGACGGTTTATGACTTCCAAGTTTAACCGTAATCAGTGGTTGCCAGAGCACTTCAATGATTGTGGTTTGTCCTCTTGGTCATGATTGAGTAGTTTGGCAATCTTCCCCACTGATCTTGGAAATGCAACCATTTTGATTTTAGTATCACTCTATGCATACTAATGAGTGGGACTTTGCCTATCCTCGGTTCTCAACTATACACAGGACTGCTGGCCGGAACATCCATTCTTTCCTTGATCTGCCATTCGGTTTATCGATGTTGATTCTCAAAATTCCTGTATTTTGGTTATGCTTTGCCAGCGGTTCAGTGCTTTCAACTAATGACCCTAGCAGGATCTGGGCATCAGTTGGCTAATTCTTACTATGCAATGGTTAACGGTGGCTGGTTTGGTCTTGGATTAGGGAAATTCCATTGAAAGAGGTTATCTACCAGAGCTCATACAGACTTTGTCTTTTCGATTGTGATAGAGGGTTTGGCTTTGTAGGAGCTAGTCTTATTTTTGGCTCTTCTATTCTTTCAATTCTTCGAATTATTTTTGGTTGGTATTCGAGCGAGAGATCCTTTCAACTCAATGGTGGCAATCGGTATTGGTGGAATGATTCTGGTACAGGTATTTGACTAACGGCCAGCGGTATATCAAACGTACGTAACC